>Ga0209098_1001982_pt1 | contig 18585 bp, 13 predicted proteins | sample AD_JPNHW1_MetaG_FD_184429 | JGI IMG/M metagenome (GOLD analysis project Ga0209098, IMG submission 184429) | Active sludge microbial communities of municipal wastewater-treating anaerobic digesters from Japan - AD_JPNHW1_MetaG (SPAdes) (version 2) | ecosystem: Engineered > Bioreactor > Anaerobic... | reverse complement strand
GCAGTTGGCGGCCGCTCCTGCGGCGGCCAACTCCCCCGCTCGCTCCCCGCATTTTTTCTTTCGCGCGAAAAGAATATAAAAAGAATTTTTCCCGGCGCTCTTCGTTAAGCTCCGTATTCCTTTTACTCTCACGCCGGATTTCAAAGAACAGCTTAACGCGGTCCTGCTCCGGGGTTATCTTTTGAAGTGTGACACAAGTTACGCCCCGTCTATAGTATTGCATACCGCCAACCGATATTCAACCCCTAATTTTAAGTGTCAACATTCTTCCAGAATTTCTTCTTTTCACGTCGAGATACTTTTAACGCCGTCATTACCCATCACCGCCAGGCCCCGGTTCTGCCGCTCTTTGGGGTGGCTTTTGTTGTACATCTTCCTTAGCCCCGCCATTGTCACCTTGGAGTAAACTTGCGTTGTGCTCAATTTCTCGTGACCCAAAAATTCCTGGATATATCTTATGTCCATGCCGTTCTCAAGAAGATGCGACGCTATGCTGTGCCTTAGGACCATTGACGAAACATGCTTGTCTATTCCCGCCGCCTTCGTCGTGCGCTTGAAAATGTCGTGCATGTTGCCTAAATCCAGGCTGTGCCCCGTATAAGTTAAAAACAATATCCCGTCGTCGTGCGTTAGCATTTTCACAAACTTAGGGCGCACACGCCCGATATACTCCTTCAAGTAACCTGCGGCTATCATCGGCAACGGCAGAATCCTGTCCTTGGCCCCTTTCCCCTCATGAACGAACAGCGTCCGGTTTTTAACATCGAAGTCTGCTACCTTCAGCTTAAATAATTCACTAACCCGGATGCCGGTCGAATAAACCACTTCCAGCAAAGCCTTGTCCCGGTAGCCTATCGGACTTTTCAGCTCCGGGGCGTCCATTAATCGCTGCGCTTCCTTCTGCGTCAGGATCGTCTGCGGCATTCTAGCCGGAAGGCGCGGAAGTTCCATGTCTTCTGTGGGGTTTACCAGTATTATCATCTGCCCCATAAGCCAACCGAAAAACTGCTTTAGCGAAAACAGCCGGTGCATGACGGACGACAGGCTTATCAAGCGGTCTTCATGTATGGTATTGCGTTGCTGTCTAAGGCGCAGGGAATAATCCGCGACAGTTTCCGCCGTTACGTCGGCGATACGCTCTATGCCCTGCCCCTCCAAGTAACGTAAAAACCATTCAATGTCGCCTCCGTAGGTTTTTATCGTTTCCGGGGAATAGCGTGTAGCCATCATCCAGGTAAAATAACGGTGCACAAGCTCCCGAAGTTCGCTTTTAACTTCGGGGCGGCTTATAATCCTCTTGGTCGTTCTTTCTTTAAGCTTTGGCATACGCCTTCTTTTCTTCGTCTACGAAAACCTGCAAATCTTCCTTGGCAAGCTCGCGGGGGTGGTGCTTTTTCAGAAGCGTCTGCAAAGTGTGGCGCTCGACGTGTGTATAAATCTGCGTGGTGTCAATATTTACGTGCCCGAGCAACACTTGCACATATCGCACGTCCATGCCGCCGGCAATCAAATGCGTCGCCACGCTGTGCCGGAAGCTGTGCACCGGGCTGACCACTTTTTTAATCCCGGCCTTGCGGATATACTCTTTTAGCAACGTCGCCAGCCACACTTTGCCCATAGGCCCGCCGTATATGGATAGGAAAAGCAGGTCTTTCCCGGTCTGTGATTTCTTTAGCCAGTTGTTCCCGCCTGGACGCATACCTCCCGCTAATTCGGGGCGGATTACCTCGATGTACCTGTAAAGGAACCGGCAGCAGGGCGTTGAAAGCGGCACAAACCTGTCCTTGCCGCCCTTGCCGTTACGCACCCGCGCCATTTTCTTCTGTAAATCCACGTCGGGGACTTTTAAATTCACCAACTCGGCGGCTCTTACGCCGGTGGAATACAAAACCTCCATAATAGTGCGGTCCCGGTAGCCGATTACGGACCGCAAATCCGGTTGCTCCATGATCTTGCTTATCTCGTCCGGACGCATTACACCATGCGGCAAAAGCCTTTTGCTCTTCGGCAGCTTAACGGCGGCTATCGGGTTATACGTTAAAACGCCTTTCTTTTTCAGCCAGGCAAACCAGCGCTGGACCATAGACATACGGTACTGGATCGTTGTGTTCGCCAGTAGTTCGTCTTTGCGGTTTCGGTACTCGGACAGCCAGGCTTTGTAATTCTCAAAAAGGTTTTGGTCCACCTGGCAGATATCTTTCAGCCCCCTGCCATTAAGCCAGCCCACGAACACGCGGATAGACTGGTCAGTCTGCCGCACGGTTAAAGCCGACAGGTTCCTGAGCGTCAAATGCTCAAGGAACGCGCCCTTCAGGCTTTCCATGTTCGTTTTGTCTATCATAGGCGGTCAGGGGAAAAGACGGGAGCCAGTACGCCCCTAATGATTACCGGGAGGTTGGTTATCAGCCTTGGGCCTTTCTCAATAAAGTATGCGGCTTTGCATTCGGCATAGGCCGGTATTTCCGCGCCGGGATCGGAACTAAAGACTATCACGGGGATTTTTGCGCTGGTCTTGCCTGCTTTTAACGCCGTGCATACTGAAACAGCGTCGCCGTCTTTTAGATGGAAGTCCAACACGATACAGTCCGGCATATGCTGCTCGGCCAGCCTGACCCCTTTGGCGCAGGAGGAGGCGGCGTACACGTTGTAGTCCAGTTCGCCCAGGACCCGCGCGAGAAGCCTGTGCCATACAGCTTCATCGTCAATTACAAGTATAGACTGGTGCGCCATAATCTCCCCTTGCGATACCGACGGCAGAAGAACATTTAAACTTAGGGGGCCGGGCTGCTTAGGCGCGCTGGGCGCCTGGGGTTTGGGTTAGGTTTGGGGAGCAGCCCGGCCCGCAATCGAATAATCATTCCGCATCATTAGCAGTTATCTTAAGCCCCCCAACTTCCTTCTGAAATATTATACACATACAATGTCTATGTGTCAATATATAATACTGTCTTCCGGCATATTCTGCCTTTAACACCATTAACTCTATAATGTCTTAAGGACAAATTATGGAGAAATCACATCTTTTGCTGGGTGACAGAATACGACTTTTACGCAAGCAAGGAGGACTAACCATCAATCAATTGGCGGAAATGGCGGGCATGGACAGTGGATTTTTAAACTATATTGAGCATGGGAAGAAATCGCCGAGCCTCGACACTCTCGCCAGGATAGCTAATGCTTTAAACGTTTCCCCTGCGGATCTCTTCGCAAAACAGGGCTTTAAAGCTGAAGACGTTTTTGAGCATCAAGTTTCGAATCAAATCCGGGCGATACTAAATGGCAAGACACAGGAAGAGAAAGAAAAATTCCTGGCGGTTCTAAAAAGCCTGAAAGACAAAAAGCTATTATCAGCCATGTTCAGGATTTTCCTTTCCGCAAACCATACCCGTCGCCTGATTCGGATAAAATAGCAACCCTTGCCCGCTTTAGGCCGATATCTGCTATTGATTTTCTGAATTCAAAAGCCTGCCGGGGCGGGGTCATACGCCGTATCTTAAATGGGCGGGGAAATTTAAGGCGGCGAATGCCGGGGCTGGGCGGCCCATCGCGGCAAGCCCAGTACCGGCATTCGCCTTCCTTATTCTCTTTGCGGCCTCCGCCTCTTGCCGGGGGCGACAGACCAATAACAAAAAAGACCGCCGCGGCGCTGCGCCGGGGCGGTGTTTTAATAAGCCGGTGGCCCCCGGCTTCAACTCTTTTTTAAAAGGGCTCTAGTTCTTTTTCCCAAAAACGCCCAACTTCCCAACTACCCGGCATTTCTCCGACGGAAGACGCGCCGCCGGGACTGCCCAACTAGTGCCCAACTAGGGCCAACTTCTCCAACTTCTTAGGGTCCGCGAGCCCGAAAAACCGCTTTTTGCCCTCGTTTTCCTCGTTCCCGGCCAGCTCGTAGCGGTACAGTTTGCCCCGCTCGCCTTGTTTTACCAACAAATACTGCAATTCCTCAAGCTGGCCGATATGCGCTTTTATCTGGTTGTCAGACCAACCGGTAAACTCGCGGATATCGCGCCGGTTGAATCTGTAGGCGGTTATGTCTATTTCCATTTCTTTAGATCGTCTTTCAGCCATCTCGCGGACTTTCTTTACAAGTTCGCGTGAAGGGCCGGAAAGCTCATCGGCGGAAGTGCCGAGGATTTCAGTTATCAAAGCATTGGCCTCTTCTATGTCTTTGGGTTCAACCTCGATATATTCCAGCTCACTGCCGTTTGAGGCCATCTTCTTGACCTCTTTTTGATACTGCCGCAGGAAAGCAACCGCCTCGATCAACGAGAGATACTTTTCAAATTCCCGGCGCGATTCCAGCCTGCTTGTGGGGAACGTCAAGCGCGGGGCGTATGGGTTCATCACCACCACGGTTTTAAGCAGTCTTTGAATGTTCCTATGGAGCTGCTTTATTTCCCGCGCCTGGTCCGCCCGCATTCTGCCCTCAATCGTCCGGTTAAGGCTTTGCGCATAATGCACTTTCATGGTCTGCTCGGCGCTTTCGTCCAGCGTCAGGGTAAAGCACCGGGTTGAGTTTTCAAAATGGATACCTGGCTGCGTCGTGGAAAATAGCAGTGCAATAGGACCTTCGACCTCGTACTCAATGGTTTTCATCTTACCGCTTGCGGTGTCTTTCACCGGCGCGGCAAGTTTGATTTTCTTGGAAGATATCAGTTCCCTTATGGCGTAGTCAGAGCCCAAAATCCCTTCATCTTCCCCGGAAATCATCAGCTTATGCCGGAGGCTTCTGTTCTCGGCGTAGTAAAGAGCCTGCGGCGTTATCCTTGTATATGAAACCAGGTCTTCAGGCGGGACAAAATCGGCCAGCACTTCCATCAGCCGGGACTTGCCGGCTCCGGCGCGGCTTATTATCACGCCGGAAAGCGGGCTTTCAAGTTTGCGGCTTATCGTTATGAGGTAACCGATTTTCTTATTTATTTCTTCCCCGACGTAGCCCATAACCTCAAGGTCTTTTACGACACGTTCAAGAATATCCGCCTTTTTCAAATACGCCAGGGCTTCGGCCTCTTCGTCCGGGGTCATAGCATAACCGCTTTCAGATTCGCCCTGCTTCCGCCGTGTGGCGCGTATGGCGTCCAGTTTCCGGATCATCAAACAAAGGTCGCCCTCTATGGCGGCTTCCGACACGCCGAAGAGCGGCGCAACGGCGCGGGCGAACGAGGAGCGGGAGCGTCCGGCGTATAAATCCACCGTGTCTAAATGAAATGCGGCATTGTTCTGCGCCTGGACACGAACGCGCAGGCGGTTTATTTCGCCGGGGGCGAGCTCTTTGACCTCGTATTTTCTCGCGGCGCACTCGAAGCGGAGAGATTCATCAGTAACGCGCACTATCACGTCCGGGCCGATTTTATCGCCTATGGGCTCCGCCGCTTTTAGGGCTTGCTCAACCTGGGCGGTGCTGGCCGGGAGCTGCAAAGCCAACTTATAACAGGGGATTTCCAGTTTCTGCAGGAGCTTTAACAGCTCCGGCAGCTCGGCGGTGAAGAAAGCTTTATCGGGGCGGTGTTTTGTAATAAACGCTTTTTCCTCGTCGTTAAGCTGAAAACTAACGGGCACACCCACAAGACCGGCCTGGTTAAGTTTAAGGGATTCAAGAACAGACCCGGTAAAGACGAGCTCTTTTTCCGCAAAGCCCGTAAGGTTGGCCCCGAGGCGGGAAAGATTGGGCGGATAAGCGGTTTCAATAGAATCTTTGCAGATTCCCACAAACCCGACGATATTTTCCCGCTGGTCGTAAGCCGGGACTACCAAACCGCCTATCATGGCCTCTGTGCCGTCCTTGGCTATAAGCTCGGCGTCCACCAGCACATCACGCGCCCCGCCTTTGGAGGGTATGGCGCGGATCAACGCGCCGTTGGCATAGCCGACAGTAAACTGTTCGAGGGTCTGCGCGTCCAGGCCGAAGGACTCCGCCAGCGCCCTGCCCGCCTTGTCTTTGCGGAGGGCCTCGCGGTAGAACTTGGCGAGGGTCGCGAAAAGCTGGTTTTTATTGATAGGTTCAGGCATTATAATTTCCCCTTACGTCTTTTGCAGTAGCGCCGGGAAAAATTCTTTTTATATTCTTTTCGCGCGAAAGAAAAAATGCGGGGAGCGAGCGGGGGAGTTGGCCGCCGCAGGAGCGGCCGCCAACTGCTACGCGAGCATGGGATGCAGAACACCGCGCCGTTCGGCGAAGCCGGGAGCTGGCCGTGCCTCGGCCAGCGCAAAGGAGGTTCGTTTCTTCCTCCTGCGGCAAGCACGGCGCGGGCGCGTAAGTGCCAGCGCGTGCGGCTTCTCGCGGATAAGATTCCCCGGACCGCGCTGTACGCGGAGCGATAGCGGAGCGGGAGGCGGACGCCTTGCGGACGCCGCACAGGAGGATCTTCTTTTCGGGGCGAGTGTGCGGAGCGCGTAGCGCGACGCCACGAGCATCAACGGATTCGCGGGGGTTGCTGAATTTCAGGGGCTTAGCGGTAGGGGTTATGAAAACGGTCATATGAACTTACACGACGGAAGAAAAAACGAAAAAGGGATTGAAATTATTGTTTCACTCGATATGCCAGATAGACCTTGGCTTGTAAACACCTCTTGCACCTGCCGCTTCCCGCCAGCCCTGCCTGCCTATCTTATGTGTTATGCCACTCCGCCTTTTAAATGCAATTCCGCCACTTGTAATGGTGCATGCGGTGCAAACTTCCCCAAATTTACATCCGGATATCTCAATATGGCTGATATATTTCTAAAAGTTCCAGAAGATGTCGCACGGGTATTTGCGGGGAGTCTTATACTCAACGAGGGGAAAGTGGAGGGATATTACTATGGGGGAATATCCAGGCATTTAGACGTTGATGAAACAAAAGCAGTCTTGAAAATTCTGTCAGGAAATTAAACCGGGAAATTTTAAAATATCGGAGCGCTTACAATAAATTGACGAGCGCTCCGACGTTTCAAAAGGATAATTCGATGCGCCTCATTATTGCCCTTGTTGGCATGATAGTTCTAACGGGCTGCCAACAGTCAATGGTTAAGAAAAATGCGATTTTCAGGAATTATATAGATACGCAAAGGCAGAAACTTATGAAATCCGAGATTTCCCCGGAAGAACACGCCGGAAGTTTCAAAGCGAAATATAATGAATTATTCGGGGGCAAGAAACTGGAATTCGCAAAATATGAGGATAAGGAACTGAAGGGCTTATGGCTGGCCTCCTATATGGTGGCGTATTATAGCCTGGAGCAAAAATATGTTCTGCAAATGGAGAGCATCTTTAAAATTCTGAAACAACGAAACCTTGATAAAAAAGAATGCTTTGCAAGCCCCTGTGCAGAGGAACTTTTCGAGATCTATCTCAGATTTAGCGATTTCTCAAAGGCTAAACAACTAGCACTGCAATATCCCGATATCATAACGGATTATGTCCCCGATATAAGCGAGGATGCAGCAACAGTTCAGCAGCCGCATAGGCTATATAAAATTTCGCCGGATGGAAGATCCCTAAAATTGATCTCTGTTCAAATGGATTACGACAAGCAAATAGTCGCCCTAATGAATCCGGAATGCGAATTTGCACAGCAGGCCATAAGCGCAATTTCATCCACACCAGATTTAAGGAGCTACTTCGAAAAACACGCGCTTATTATATACCCGATGTACACATCAGTATCCGGTCTTCCAACAACCGCAGAATGGAACAAAAACAATCCTCAATTAGAATATTTTGTATATCTAGACAAGAACAATATGAAGAAAGATTGGGAACGATTCGATCTTAATGCGTTGACTGATTTCTATTTCCTCAAAAATGATCAAATTGTCCACAGGATTCCCGGCTGGCCACAAACTGAAGAAGAATTCATCGCGGAAACGCGTAGGGCAATAAGCAAACTTGAGAACCAACCGTAGAACGTCCCCTTTGGAATTCGTGGAGGGGCGGACGGGGGGTGGTGGAGCAAAACCTCACGGAAGGCTCGGCTTGCGTAAGCGCCGAGCCTGAGTGAAGAAGGGCGCGCACGGTGTGCGCGACCCTGTTTTTGCGGAACCAACCCCCACCCGCCCCGAACCGCTCATGGAATCTGGCGACTGTCTGTTTCAGCTCCGTATTCCACCTTGCGGGTCCGTTAAAATACTAAAATATTGAGATGAAGAAAGTCGTTGTCGCTATGTCGGGGGGGGTGGATTCCTCCGTGGCCGCGGCCCTTTTGAAGCAGGAAGGGTACGAGGTCGTGGGCGTTACGCTGCGGCTGTTCGCCGAGGAGAAGAACGCCGTGAAGTGCTGCGGCGGGGCGGAGAGCGCGGCCAAAGCGCGGGCTTCCGCCGACGCGCTGGGCATACGGCATTATTTCAAGAACGCGCAGGGGCTGTTCACCGAGAAGGTCATAAAGAATTTCGTGGACGGCTACCTGGCCGGGTCCACGCCCAATCCCTGCGTGGAGTGCAACCGGCACCTAAAATTTTCCTACCTGTTCGATATCGCCCGCAGCATGGGGGCCGAATACCTCGCCACCGGCCATTACGCCGAGATCCGGAAAACCGGCGACGGCTGCGGCCTTTACCGCGGCGCCGACCCGCTCAAGGACCAGAGCTACTTCCTGTACTGCCTGCAGCGCAGGCAGCTGGGCCAGCTGCTGTTCCCGCTGGGCGGCATGAAAAAAACGGAGATACGCCGCATCGCCGCGGGGCTCGGCCTGCCGTCGGCCGCCGCGCAGGAAAGCAAGGATATCTGCTTCGTGACCAGCGGCAATTACAACACTTACCTTAAGAACAGCGCCGCCATAAAGCCAAAGACCGGCGCCATCCTGGACGCCGCCGGCAAACGCCTGGGCACCCACAAAGGCTTCTTCAATTTCACCGTGGGCCAGCGCCGCGGCACCGGCGTTTACGGCGGGCAGCGCCTTTATGTTACCGAACTGCGGCCCGCAGCCAACGAAGTGGTACTGGGCCCGCTGGCCGCCGTCCACTGCGCCGCTTTCAGCGTGGCCGGCCTGAACTGGCTGACGGAGCCCCCGCTGGGGCCGCTCAATACCGCCGCGCAGATACGCTACCGGCATAAGCCCGCGCCGTGCCTGCTGACGCCGGAGCCCGGCAGCAAAGCTTCCGTAGTTTTCGAGACCCCGCAGTTCGCCGTGGCCCCGGGCCAGTCCGTGGTGTTTTACGACGGCGACAGAGTGCTGGGCGGGGGGATAATAGCCCCCCGTATCAAGTGAGCGCAAGGAGAAATTTATGGCGAAAAAAACCGTAGGCGTGATCTTCGGCGGCAAATCCCCCGAGCACGAAGTTTCGATAGAATCGGCCAAGACCGTCTGCGCCGAACTTGAAAAAGCCGGCTTCGCCGCGCTGCCCATTTATGCCCCGCGCGGCGGCGGCTGGCGGCTGGTCTCCCGGGCGGCGCTGGCCGCGGGCAAAAACCTTTCCGGCCCCAAACTCGAACCCTCTTTCGAAAATGAATGCCTTATACAGGAAGGCGGCCGGCGCCTGCGCCCCGACGCCATCTTCCCCATCATCCACGGCGCCACCGGCGAGGACGGAATTTTACAGGGAGTGCTGGAACTGCTGGGCATAGCTTACGCCGGCTGCGGCGTGGCCGCCTCCGCCGTGGGCATGGATAAAGTTATCTCCAAGGAGCTGGCCGCCATAGAAGGCGTGCCGGTGCTGCCGCATGTCGTGATACGCGCTTACCAGCGCCCGGCCATGGGTCCGCTGCTTAAAAAAGCTGCTGCTTTTGGTTTCCCGCTGTTCGTGAAGCCGGTGGCGCAGGGCTCCTCCGTGGGCATCACCAAGGTGAAAAAAGCCGCGGACCTGGCGCCGGCGGTGGCCTACGCTTTTAAATTCGATACCGCCGTGATAATCGAGAAAGGCGTGGACCGCGCGCGGGAGATAGTGTGCGGCGTGCTGGGCACGGCCGAGGAGGCCAAAGCCAGCGTAACGGGCGAAGTGGTGCCCAAGGGCAAGCATGAATTTTACGATTACGAGGCGAAGTACCTCGACGATAACGGCATGGAACTGCGGCTGCCGTCACCGCTGGGGGCCGGGACCGAGGCCGCGCTGCGGGCTTTGTCCGTGAAGGTTTTCCAGGCGCTGGGCTGCTCGGGGCTGGCCAGGATAGATTTCCTGCTGGACCCCGCCGACGAAAAGAAATTCTGGTTCTGCGAAATAAATACCCTGCCCGGGTTCACTTCGCACAGCCTTTACCCGCGGCTGTGGGCCCGAACAGGCCTGAAGCCGGCGGCCGTGCTCAAGCGGCTGATCGGGATAGCTTTGAAGCAGCGCGCGGCCAGGAAAAAACTATCCACCGCGCGCAAATAGCGCTTACTCTTCTTCGTAAACGTATTCAAATTCTTCAGCCGGCTTGGCGCTTTTTTTGCCGGCCGCCGTTTTGGTTTTGCCCTTCGGCGCCGTTTTTGCCGCGGGGGCTGCCTTGGTCCCTTTGGCCGCGGGCGCCGCTGCTGCGGCGGGCGCGGCGGCTTTTTCTTCCTCAGCGTCCGGGGCTGCGGCTTTGGCGGCGGCGCCTTTCTTTGCGCGGCGGCCCGCTTTAGGCTGCGCTCCGCCCGTTTTTGTCAGGGCTATAAAGGCGGCGTTGCCTGTGGGATCTTTGGGGGCCAGCGTCTTTTTTGCGTAGTCTACCGTATAGGTGAAGGTCAGCATGTCGCCTTTCACGCGTATCACGGTGGCGGTCTCATACTGGTCCGGGCCGGTCTTTTTCGCTTCCCAGCCGGCCTGGTTATAGGTGCCGCCGGCGGCGGTCGCAATTTCTGCTATCTTATCCTCCAGCTTGGGCCCGCCGGGAGAGGCCGTGTAATACCTGGTGAAATAAATGACTTCGGGAGAAATATCCGCCTCTTTGGGCGCCTCTGTTTTCTCCGCCGCAGGCTCCGCGGTTTTCGCCAGGTCCGCGGCTGCGGGCGCTGCATTGGCCGCTGCGGGCGCGGCTTTAGGCATGAACGGCAGGCGCTGCAGCAGCTTGTGCAGGACCGGTACGCGCTCAGTAGGAACAGGGATGCCGGCCATTTTCAGCCCGACTACGGCTACCAGGCCTACCGCGGTTAGCAGCACTATAGTCATTAAGAACTTGAAGAATTTTTTCACTACGGAGCCCAGCAGCGCGGCTATTTTTGAGCTCTTTTTCCCCTGGTCTACGATGACGGTCCTTTTTGAGTCCGCCGCGGGCACCGGCTTGCTTTTCTCCAGCGGAGCCGGGACAGGGGCGCCGAATACCGTCTCAGAGTTCTTTTCAAAAACCAGGGGCTGGGACGCCGGCGCGGGCGCGCCGCCTCCGCCGCCCTTGATGCCGGACTTTATGTCTCCGAGCGCGTTCTCAAGGTAGGCCAGTTTATCCATTATTTCCCGCTGGAACTGCGAGTTCTTCATGCTGGACAGCACTTCTCCCATCTGGTCCAGCTTCATACGCAGCGGGTCGGTCATGGCGGAAATATCCTGCCGGCTGACTGAGTTTTTAGCCAGCATTTCCAGCTTGCGGCCGAGTTCTTCAATGGCCGCATTGTCCGGAGCTCCGCCGGCGGGGGACGCCGCCGGGGCCGGCGCGGAGGCCGGCGTGGGGGCCGTCTGCTGCTGGAAAGATTCAAGTACGGGGGCCGCGGCGGGTTCGGCCGCCGGAGTGGAAAAGCTGTGCTGCGGTTCCCTGGCTATGCCTTCCGGGGCGTTGCGCGCGGGCATTTCTATGCCGGAGAGGGTGTCCGCTTTCCTGGAGATGGAGGACAGGGAGATGGGGTCGAAACTGGCGCCGGCCTGGTGCACCGATACCGGGGCGGCGGCCTGGGCCTGCGCGGGGGAAAGGCGCCCGGAGCGCTCCAAATGACCGACTTCGAGCGTAATGCCGCCTAAATTGGTTTCCTTGGGGGGCACGGGGTCTATCTGTGCGGCGGTGAGCGGTTTGAAATCCTGGGCGGCGGCCAAAGAAGGCTGCGCGGCGGCGGGGGCGCTGGCGGCGGGGGCGCTGGCGGCGGGGGCGCTGGCGGCGGAGGGGCCGCTCTGCATCGTGCCGGGGGTAAGCACGGCGGAAATTTCAGGGTAAGTGGCGGCCTCTTTCCAGTCTTCTGTCTTTTCTCCTACGGGGGTTTGGGGGCAGATCAGGAGGGAAGGGGTGAAGGACGGAAGCTCCAGCAGCTTCTCCTTCTCGAACGGCCCTAGAATCTCGTTGTTTACGTAGGCCCAATATTTCATAGCTTTCTCCGATCCCTGCTTGTTTCACCCGCTCCCTGTAAAGGGCCCGCCTTCAGAAATTATGGCGGACCTGCTCCTAGACTAGTTTAACTTAGGCCTGTTACAGAAATGATACCGAATCTTTAAATTGTTGTACAATGGGAACATGAGCGCGAGAACCATCAGGAATTTGATGAACGCTTTATTCGTGTTTATAGGGATACTTATTTTCCTTATGGCTATCAATGCGATCGGCCGCTATAACGCGAAAAGGGGCAAAAAGAACGCCTCCGGCAGGGAAACCCGCACCAAAGACATGATGGACTATAATTTTCCGTCCCAGGGCGCGCCGCTGCCGGCCCTGCCTGCCGTTTCAACCGAGCCTGTCAGGAGTGAGGGCGCGATAATGCTGGTGCGCAATAAGAATTTCGGCGGTGTGGCGGAAGCGCCCAAAAGCCTTATGGCTACGCTCAACGATATGGGCGGCGGCGATAAAAAAGGGCCGCCCCCTGTAAGTTTGCGCTCCGGCGCCACCATGAAGAGCATTTCCGGGCCGGTTTCAACGGAGCCGCGCAAAGCCGGCGCGCTGATGCCGGAACTCGGGCGCAAGGCCGGCCAGGACGGGGTTACCCTGTTCACCGCGCCGGTGGATTATAAAGTCTTTAAAAGCTCGGCGGTCTGGCAGGCTTTCGCCCTCCAGCGCAATATCAAAGACATTAAACACGATTTTTCCTCCGGCGACCTGCTGATCCTGTTCTCCGTCTCGGATTTCCCCAACGGGATCTTCAAGATCAGCGGCGTGGAGCGCGGCGCTAAAGAGACGGTGGTGAAATACCGCGTGGACCCGCTGGCCATGGCCGAAGAGGCCGGGGCCGCCCTGCGCGAAACTTACGCCAGCGTCGCCGTCCCCAGGCGCAGTCCTCCCATCAGGCTTCAGCAGGTCCCTTAACTTAAAATTTGTCGCGGGCCAGGCGGGCCGCGAAAAGGATAGCCGCGGCCATGCCGGCGGCGCCGGCTTTGCCTTGGCCGGCTATGTCGAAAGCCGTGCCGTGCGCGGGCGAAGTGCGGATGAAGGACAGGCCCCAGGTCCAGTGTACGGCCGGCGCCGCGGCCGGCGCCAGCTTCAGGGGCGCCAGCGCCTGGTCATGGTACAGGCACAGCAGGCCGTCGCTGTCGCCCGCCAGGTGGCCGGCCCAGGCCGCGTCCGAAGGCGCCGGGCCCGACAGGCGCAGGCCGCGCCGCCGCAGGCTTTGCAGCGCCGGGCCCAGCACTTCTATTTCTTCGCGCCCCAGAACGCCGCCGTCGCCGGCGTGGGGGTTCAGCGCGCATAGTTTTATACGCGGCCGGGCAAAGCCCAGCGCCCTGAGGGCGCCGCTGAAAAGCAGCGCTTTTTCAATTACCAGGTTTTTCGTGACGGCGCGGGCCAGATCTTTAAGCGGCAGATGCTCCGTTACCAGCGCCACATTTATGCGGCCCCGGGAGAACAGCATCAGCGGCTCTTTCCTCTCAAGGGAGCGGAAGAGGTCCGTATGGGCCGGCTGCGGCGCCGCGGCCAGGGCCCAGGCCTCTTTAGAAACCGGGGCCGTTACCAGCGCCCGGAACAGACCCTGCTTAACCAGTTTGTATCCAAGCATTACCGCCCTGAGCGAAGCGGCCCCTCCGGCCGCAGTCGGCCCCGGGCGGGGGGCGCGCCGCCAGGCGGCGTCGGCGGGCAGCAGCGGGCACAGGTCCGGGGTCCAGCCGGCCGCGGCCAGCGCCGCGGCGTCGCCTATGACAAAAGGCCGGCAGGCCCCGCGCACGGCGCGGTCCTGCAGGGCTTTTACCGTGATCTCCGGGCCTATGCCCAGGGGGTCGCCGGCGGTTATAAGGATATCGGGTTTCAAAGCTTTAAAAAACGAAGGCTGGAAAGCGGTTCAGCTCTCCAGCCCCCGTACCGGCGTCTTAGTTGGCCGCGGGCTTCTTTTCTTCCAGGAAAACCTGCACCTTAGCGGCGGCGCGCAGCTCCTTGAGGTAGGCGGACAGTTCCGTGGTGAAGCTGTTCTGGGAGAGCAGCTGCTCCAGGTCGTTCTTCACCGCGTCGAAGCGCAGCTTCTGGGCGGCGCGCTTCTCTTCCAGGCGGAGTATATGCCACCCGAACTTGGTGCGCATCGGCTGGGAGATCTCGCCCACCTGCAGGCCGAAGGCGGTCTTTTCCAGCTCCGCCGGCAGCATTCCCTTTACGATATAGCCCAGGTCCCCGCCGTTCCTGGCGCTTTCGGCGTCCTCCGAATACTTGGCGGCGGCGTCGTCGAAATCAAGGCTGCCGTCCAGCTCCTTGCGGATGTCCTGCGCTTTTTTCAGGGTAGCCGCGGTCATTTCGGGGGTGGCGTCCTCCGCCAGTTTCAGCAGGATGTGGCGCAGGCGCAGGCGCTCGGCGGTCACTTCGCGGAAGCGGCCGGTCACGGCCTTCAGGTCTTCCATGGCTTCGGCGCTGAGGCCTTTAACTTCGGCCTCCGAGCCCTTGAGCATCAGGGAAATATTGTCGAAGTACGCTTTAACGTCCGCGTCGCCGGGCAGCTTCACCCGGGCCTTCACGGTATCCTGCACCAGCTTCTGCACCATCAGCTGCTTGCGGATCCTTTCGCGGAACTCCTCCATGGTGGATCCGTCTTTTTTCAGCTCGGCGCGGAAGGCTTCCTCGGCCTTGTCGGCGGGCAGCGGCGTGCCGTCCTGGGCCGTGGCGAAGCGCTTGCGGATCTCGGCCACGCCGTTCTCCAGCTCGCGCTCGTAAACTTTTATCTTCAGGGTTTCGGCTTTCTGGCGCAGCAGCGCCTCGTCAATCAATTTGTCCAGGGCGGCTTTCTCTATCTGGGCGGCCGCGGTCGCCTGCTGGAAGAAATCGGGCATCGCCTGGGCGTACTGCTCGGCCAGGGCCGTCTTGGATCTCTCGTAGTCGGAAACGGTGATGGGTTCGCTGTTCACGCTGGCGGCCAGGCCTTCCGTGATCTTGGCGGCGGCGGCCGCCGGCGCGTACAGCGCGGCCAGGAGCAGCGCCGCGAGGGTAAGTCTATTTGTAGTTTTCATCCAGAACCTCCACCTTTATTTTTTCCTGGAACCTGGCCAGGTAAGCGTCGAATTTCTTTTTTTCCAGTATCTTGCGCACCCGTTCAACGGCCTGCGCTTCGGGCATCCTTTCCTGGGCCAGTTTCTTTATGATGTGGAAGCCCAGCGGGGTCTTTACTATGCCCTGCGTTTCGCCCACGCGCATCTTGAAAGCCATGTCTTCCAGCTCCGGCATGAATTCGCCGTACATCACGGGGGGCAGGCGCACGGTTTCGCGGTCCAGCGAATTCTCTTTGGCCAGCTTTTCAAAATCAGCGCCGGCTTTGAGCTTGCGGTAAACGTTCTCGGCGGCCTCTTTATCGGCCATAAGGATGTGCGCCAGCCGTACCGTGTCCGGGTATTTCTGGTAATAGTCGCGGACTTCGTCTTCCGTAACCTTGAGCTCGCCGTCCCGCATATTCTCCACCCACATCTTGGTGAGCATGAAATCCTTGTAGGCGGTCAGGGCGGTCTCCATCTCGGCCTGTTTCTGCAGCACCTGGCTCTTGTATTCCTTGCCGGAAGCTACCCGGCTCTTGCGCGCGGCCAGCAGCATCAGGCGCTCGTGGATGAGCACGTCCAGGAACTGGCGCCGGCCTGGCTTAGTGGACAGGTAGTCCTGGGCCTCGGGGCTGATCTCGCCCAGCTTTTCCTGGAGGGAGGATTCGGTTATCTTTTCTGAGCCGATGCGCGCTATGACTTTATCGGCTTGCTTGGAGCAGGCGCAGGCGAGCAGCAGTACGGCCGGCAGCAGTGCGGTAATTTTCATAAGGCTAATCTATCATTTTTTCAGGGCGCTGTCCCGTCCTTTCAGGTAAAGGCAACCGCGCCCGTGCCGTCCGTGCCGTCCACGCGGATATCCAGCGGCCGCTCGAAGCGCAGGTGGCGTATATAGGCATATTCCGCCAGGGGCTTTTCGGCTTTCAGCTTGTCCCAGTTTATGAAGGCGTCGGCCGCGGTTTCGTTGATGGTGAAGTAGCCGATGCCCAGCGAAGTTACATTATGAAAAAAGTGAGTGCCATAGGAGGGGTCCACTATGAAATCCCCGTAGGCCGCCTCCACTATGATGCGCGAGGCGGAGATATGGTTCCATTTGACCGGTATGCCCAGCAGCGGGTCGCTCGAGCCCCAGCGGCCGGGGCCTATCACCAGGTAGGAGCGCCCTTCGGCCCGGAGGCGGGCGTTCAGTTCCCCGATCTCCGCGGCAATGTCCCTGGTTTTCAGCGAGTCGAAAGTTTCCGGTATTACATAGACCAGGTCGAAGATATCCTTGTGGGCGCCGTTGCCCAGCGCCTGGGCGCTGCGGCACAGCAGGTTCTCCGGCTTAAGGTCCCTGAGCGTCACTTTCTTTACCTGGCTGCGCGAGACCATGGGGCGCATCTGCAGTATGTTGAAGGCGGCGGCGCCGGAGACCGGGTCGTAGTCGCAGGCGAACTCCATTTCTATATTGGAGCCCATGGCTTCCTTGCCCAGCGCCGACAGCGCCACCAGTATCTCGGCCAGCGGCAGAGCGTCGCTTTTAAGGATAGGGGCGAAAGTGATCAGCCGGGGCCCGGGGTCGGCTATGCCGTCGCAGATGCGGTCGTTCTCGCGGGAGTAGGTGGAGCCCACCAGCTCCAGCGCGCCGTCGGCTTCGGCGGTGTCCAGGCCGGCTTCCGCCAGGGCCGGTTCCGCGTCGTAGCGCGGCGGGGCCGAAATGGCCGCCAGTCCCAGCGCCACGAATTTTTTCTGGGAATTGGCCAGGAAGTCGCCGATGGTGGAGAACTGGTGCAGGTTATGCGGGTGGGCGGGGGAGAAACGCAGCGCGTTGGCCCCTTCCACTATGGTCTTGCCCAGCCCCAGCGCCACGTGGGCGATGGGTTCCTCGGCCTCCAGCGGCGGCACCGGGTAATAGTTATAGGATTGCATCACGCCCGAAAAAGCCGGGTAATGCAGCCCCGACGGGTGATTGCGCCCCACCACGCGCTGTATGATCACCGCCATCTTTTCCTCGTCGATGACCAGCGGGTTCAGCTTGCGGTAGGCCCGCGCCTCGTGCGAAAAGACGGAGGCGTAGATGTATTTTACGGCCTGTTCCAGTTCGGCCAGGCGGCGCGCCGGGTCGGGGCTGTTGTTGGGCAGCATGTAGGTCTTGTAGACGCCGGCGAAGGGCTGCGTCTTGGAGTCTTCCAGCAGCGAGCTTGAGCGCACCGCCAGCGGGCCGTCGAGCTTCTCTATAACCACGGCCAGGTCGCGGCTTACGTAGTCCGGCAGGCGGGCTTTTTCGAAGAAAGAGGCCACGCGCTCGTCGGTATGGTTCTCGTTGAGGACGGCGTCCAGGCCGTTCTGCTCCATGAAAAAATCGAACACGTCGGTGGCCAGCACTATGGTATTGGGCACCGTCACCGTAACGCCGGGCCAGCGCGTTTCCAGGTCGCTTTTGCTGAGCAGGAAATCCACGAAAGCCAGCCCGCGGGCCTTGCCGCCGAGGGAGCCGGAGCCTATCTTCACGAAAGGGGTGGAATTGTCGAACAGCCTGCGGTCGAACTTGAGCACCGTGCCCATCTGCGTCTTGTAGATGAACTGGTGCAGCGTCTCGATGAGGTATTTGCGCAGCCCCTCGGGGTTGCCGAACTCCGAGATCTTCTTGGGGCGGATGTGGTAGGCCGTCTCGAACTCGGTGCGGGCGAACAGCCATTTTGAGAAATGGTTGCGGCCGGCGTGGTAGAGGATGGAGTCCAGCGGCACCACCTTGAGGAGCTTGAGCATGGTGTTCATGTCGGCCGCGCGGGCGAACTCGAAGCCGTTCTTGTCGGAGAAGATGAAATCCCCGAAGCCGAAATAGCGCAGGATGAAGGCGCGCAGCTGCTTGGACAGGTCCGGGGCGTTCTTGTCCATGAACGAAGCTCCCAGCGCGCCGGCCGCCCCGGCGAATTTGGAGTTGGAGGACTGCAGCAGCACCGGCATGTCGGGGTGCTCGGCCTTGATGCGGCGCGTCAGCTCCAGCCCGGCCTCGGGGTCGCACACGTTGCCGCGCGGGTATTCTATGTCGCTGACCACGCCCAGCAAATTAGCCTTGTACTGCTCGTAAATGGCCCAGGCTTCGTCGTAATTGCTGCAGAACAGCACCTTGGGCCTGGCGCGCAGGCGCAGGTTCTTCTTCACCGGGTTGAGCTCCTCGGCCATCACTATCTGCGTCTGTTTCAAAAGCTCGGTGTAGATCACCGGCAGGTAGGAGGAGTAGAACTTGATATTGTCCTCCACCAGCAGCACCGCCTGTACGCCCACCTTGGAGTCGTGCACGAAATTCCTGGCGTCCTCGATGATGTTTATGATGGCGGAGAAGATGCGCGTGTCGCCGCTCCACAGGTAGACCCCGTCGGCCAG
>Ga0209098_1001977_pt1 | contig 18617 bp, 4 predicted proteins | sample AD_JPNHW1_MetaG_FD_184429 | JGI IMG/M metagenome (GOLD analysis project Ga0209098, IMG submission 184429) | Active sludge microbial communities of municipal wastewater-treating anaerobic digesters from Japan - AD_JPNHW1_MetaG (SPAdes) (version 2) | ecosystem: Engineered > Bioreactor > Anaerobic >... | reverse complement strand
GGCGAGCGCTTCGATATGGTTGCCTGACCAATGGCTTCCCTCGTGGCTCATGTCCGTCGCGAGCTTAGCCGCAGCCTCGCGACCGCCTCCTAAGAACTCGCTTGAAAGCACGATCTCGTTCGCGTCAACCTTTCGATCGTAATAGCCATTGACGCCATTGGCCATGTCTTGATAGGTCGCTTTCAGCTTCCCTGACCAGATCGCTCGAGACACGCCGACGTTCTGCGCGTTGCCAAGTTCTCCCGTCCAGCCCAACAGGTTGATGGCGTTCAGCGTCGACCGTTGCTCGTTATCGCCGAACCTCCAGGAAAGCACCTTGCGGGACTCCTGATAGCCGGTCATCGCGCCGGAAAGCGTGCCAAGGCTGATATCCGTTCCGCCCATTCCCGCGTTCATGCCAAACCCGTCCTTGCCCAGGTTAATCTCCATCAGCCCGACGCCTTTGAAGCGGGCGACGTTGAACCTCGTGTTCCCCGTGAGACCATAGGTGACGGCGCTCCCGACCAGGTTTCCCATGAGGGTATTATAGCCCTGTATGTTCGCGGTGTCGAAGGTTAATTTCGTGAGCGGGTCCTTATTTGCGTCGGTCAGGTTTACCTTCCCAAGCCCCACCGTTACCGCGTTCCCCGCCATTCCCGCGGCGACGCTCGCCATCGCGCCTTTACCGAAAGCCGCCGTCCTAAATGCATCCTCGTCGAAGCAATCGTCTCCCTTCATGAAGCTCCGGAGGCTAAAGGCATTGATCGCGCCGCTCGCCGTGTTCGTCATCGTGATCTCGAGCCCCTTCGTGAGGCTCGTACCGATCACGCCATCCCCGAGCATCGTACTGCTCAGAAACCCTCCCGTCTTCGAGAAGCCCGCGCCCAACCGCGAAGTCACCGAGCTTGTCGCGACCTTTTGCCCGAAGGCGCCGAATGATGTCCCCATATCGAGACCGCTATTGACGTCCATGACCGCGAACATCGCGTCGTCCATCAGGTTAATCGCTTGGTTTAGCAGTAGGTGCGTCGCGCCCGGCGCGATGACGGCGGCGGCGATCGACGTCGAGATGTCGGTAAGCGTCCGTATGCTCGGCGCGGACATCCAGCTTCCGCGGTCATCCCAGAGACGACGGTCATACGCGGGTCGGCGCGCTTCGGCTTGGCCCGCGCCCTCGATCATCTTATGCTGGATGAACATCCCCATGATGCGGCCGGTTTCGCCCGATCCCGCGAACTGGACGTTCTTCGCGTAGTCGTCGATGTCGACGCCAGCGTCGGCGTCCGCCCTCATCACGGGGGCGTAGCCAACCCACTCATTGAAGAGCCCGTTTCCGCGAACGAGTATACGCTCGCGGTTTTCGCTCTCGCCTTGCTCAGCGGCTCCGAGCTTCGCGAGGTTGTCTTGGTAGTTTTTATAGGCGTCTGCGGTAATCGAGGTATCGCTCGCCGTAACTTCGCGCGTTTTTGTCACTAAATATGAAACATAGGTTTTCGCGGCCTCATCATATGTTTGCTTCGCGTCTTTGCACTGCTCTTCCTGGAGATACTGCCTTTCATACGACGCGCCGACCCAGTTTCCGTCGTCGTCCCTTTCGCCAAAAATGCGGGCGTATTCCTTCGGGACGCAGTCCATCGCTTTTTTTAGGATAGCCTGAAGGGCATCGAAGCCGAGGGTTTCGGGCGAAAGCCCTTCGGGTACGGCGAAATCCTTTGTGAAATCGCGCACGTCGGTCACGAAATCGGCGAAGCCAGTGATCGTGTGCGTTTCGTAGAGATTATCGCGGAAGGTCGCGCCGACGGTGGTTTCCTTGCTGAAGTTTTCGCCGTCTTGCTTAAAGCCGTCGTCGAGGAGCATGTCACGGAACCCTTTCCAGGCGCTTTTATTCGAGTCTTTGACGCTTTCTTCCACCTCGCCCCGCGCGGCCCCGAGGGCCTGGAGCGCTTTGTCATACTGAATATACGCGAGCCTCGTTTGGAGTTCGTCGTCGTTTCTCGTTTGGTATTCGCGCACCCGGCCGAGTATCTCGGCGTTCGTGAATGTATCGCGCTTGAGGGTTTGAAAGATAACCGGAGCAAAGCCCATGAGGCTACAGCATATTTTTTTGCCGCCGCCGATGAGTCCCGATAGGAGGTTCTCGTCGAGAACGTCGTGGATTATGCACGAGGGATTCGGGCGTTCGACGACGTCGCTGATGATGAAATCGCTCGCTTCGCGAACGTAGTCTGCGGTAAGTTCGGGAACGAGGCCGAGCATGGCCCTATCGCCGACGTTCACGGCTTGGGCGACGAGGTCCGTTGCCCATGCGTTCTTTCGGTCAAGGAACGCGAGGTACTGATTGTCCCAAAGGGTTTCCTTCTCGGCAAAGCCTCGTTCAAAGGATTTTTCCCAGGTTTCCTGGGCGACCGCGAGCGTATTTACGCCCTTTCGCCATTCGCTCCTGCCGCGCGAAAGGATCGCGTCCATTTGCGCATCGTACTGGCTTTTCTCCTCGGTGAGCTCTTGGCGAAGGATGTCCCATTCGCCCATATGGACCTCCGCGTAGGAAGCGAGTCGTCCCGCGTTGAGCGCGAGGAGCGATTGCTTAAGCGAGTCGGTCACGTCACTAAGCCCGACGACATGAACGTAGCTTCCCTCGCTCGAGAGATCGCCCAGAATGCCTTCGTAGAGCTCGTACGCGCGAATGGAGTTTTCGCGTTCGTCATAGACATGGCCGGAAGTCACGGTCTCACCACGCCTATCGTAAGTCTCGTCGAGCGCGTTTAGGAAGCCGACACCGGTTTCGTATCCCGACGTAAGACTTGAGAATGCGTCTGCGAGCGCTTCCTCGGCATCGACCGTTCCGCCCCCCGTTTCAAGCGCCTTTTGATAGGCCGACCACGCGAGGCGAAGATCGCTTACCGCGCCGTCTTCGGCCTCGGTCTCGCCTTGCTTCGCAAGATACTCTCTCGCGGCGTTCGCGATCGCGCCGATCCGTACCTTCTGATTCGCGCCGCTCGGCGCGAGGATCGCTTCCCATCCCGAAATGACGTTCTTGGTCGCCACCCCGTCGGGGAGGATGCCGTGCGCGACGAAGGCGGTGTATGCCGCGTCGTAGGAGGCTTCGCTTTTTTCCTGTTTTACGGCGAGACCTTCCTTACCGGAGAAGGTACCGCCCGCATAGAGGTATGCGGAGAGTCCTTCGTCCGCGGATGCGACACGGTCGCCATGCGCCGCAACGAGCGCCGAGAGCATATCCCCCATGCCGGCATACGCACCGGTGGTCGAGATCAGTCCATTAGAGGAAAGGACTCGCCTCAGGGCCTCTTCCTTTTGCGCGGCGCTGAGCGACGCGGCATTCTCGATCCCCGCGGTTTTCAGGATGTCGTTAATCGGACAGGTACTATTGCGTCCCGAGGCGGCGATTACCGCGCTGACAAGCATATCGAACGAAACGCTCCCGACGCCGCTTTCGGGATCGACGCCGGTTAGCGCCATGAGCGCGGCCTTTGCCTCGGCGACGTACGCCGCCGCACGAGGGACCAATGACGCCGTCGTGTTGAGGTATCCGTTATTCTCATGGTAAAGCCGCGCGGCCTCATCGCGTTTCGCGACCGCATCGTCGCGCGCGTTGTGCCAAGCGGGTTTGTCATCAACGCTCTTCGTTCCGCGACCCTGGCAGTAATACCGCGAATCCTCGTAAAAGGCTTGCGCGCATACGCAATTGACGAAGGATTCCATCGCGGTGTTTGCCCCGATTCTTGCGGCGTTGCAAAAGGCAAGCAGTTTGAAAAACGCGTAATCCCGCGAGGAGGCAACCTGCCCATAGGAGCTCTCAAGAGACTGCAGCACGCCATCGAGGTCATCGCACCCAGAGCAATAGGCGGTAATCGCCTTATCGATATCCTCGTCTCCCGAGGTTCCGCCGAACCGCGCCAATGAGGTTCTCTTCAATATTGCGCTGACGAACGCCCCGTATCGCTTTCGGATATCCCACGCTTTCTCGGTAGTCGTCTGTCCTTGATACTGCGTCGGAATCTGCTGAGCGGGGTACCTTCTCAGGTACTGATCGTAGGTAAGGCCGCCGGCGCGCGTAAACTCTTCCCAGGAAAGGGCGCTTGACCACAGTCCGACGTCGACGCCCGAGTTTCGCTCCATCCACGAGGCAAGGTCCCTCTCGAACTTGCTTAGCGGCTCGTCCTTCCCTCGGGTAAAGTATCCGGCTATAGCCGTTTCGTCCTGCGCGCCAGAACCGGAGAAGGATACCTCGCCGTCAGAGACCCGGAGTTTATCGAATAGGATTTTCAACTGATCGCTCGAGAGGGACTCTCGCAGCCCGGTGAGCCAGTCATGAATCGAAACCGCGCAGGAGCCGGTCGCGTCCGTTTCGGCAAAGAGGGTTCGCGCGCCATCGATGGATTTAACCGTGGACTCATACGAGAGCTTCGCCCGATCGTATTGCGCCTGCGCGTTCTTGATCTCGGTCTCGAGAAGCGTTTGCGCCTGCATACTCGCCAACCGAGCGCGGTACTCGCTCGCGTACGCGTTCTTGAGTCGGGCGTATTCGGGGTCGCGATCATAGAGGGTTTTCTTCTGCTCAGCCGCATCGTAAAGGCCCTCGAGGGCTGAGACGGCGGCCGCGGCACGCCTGACATGATCGCGCACCGCGGCGAGATGGGTGTCTGGGTCGACATCCTGAAGCGCGTTCGTCGAGCGGAGATACGGCGTCGACGCGTAATCGTAAATCGCCTTCGCGGTCTTGCTTGCCTGCTTCGCCGCCTCCAGGCGCTCGAAGGCCCGCTGTGCGGCCCCGTACCGAAGGTCATACGCCGCCTCAAGTTGCCGATATCCCGCTTGCGTTAGGTTTTCGGTCGTAAGCGCCTCGACTGATATAGACGGGTCGTCGATAGCCTTCGCCCATTCTGCCTCTATCGCGCCGATCTCCGACTGCAACGCGATGATCCGGTCCTTCGCCGCGCCCGTCATCGCCGCCGCGGACCGATTCTTATTCGCGTTGTAATCGGCGATGGTCGCACCAAGGTTCGTCATCGATTTTGAAAGCGCCGTCTGCTGGCCGACGCGCGCGTAATACGCTTGGGCGTCCCGTTGGAACGCGCTCGCCGCAGAGGCGGAAACGCCAACGCTTTTAAACGATTCAAAGGCCGGCGAGAGCGATCCTGACCGTAGGTCCGCAGAGGCGAGGGCGGAGTTCGCGCGCACGTACGCGTTTGCCGCGTCTGAAGGATCGGACGAGTACCATGCGCCGAGCCAAGACTTAAGCGCGGATGAAAGCGCCGTGAGCCGCTGTGCGCTCTCGAGCCCATTATTCACCTGGGCGTTCGCGCCGTAGTACACGCAGCTCCCCGCCGTCTCGCCCCGGAGATCGGCGACGGCCTCGCACGCGGTGAAACCGAGCGTGGTATCGTCGAGTAAGGCCGCGTTCTTCGCGTGAGTCATGATTCCTTCCGCGCCGAGATACGACCTCCAGGCGCCATCCTCTGACCCTGAAAGCCGCTCGTATGTATCGCCGGCGGATACCCGAGCGAGCGCGAGGCTCGCCGCTGCCGAACGGTTCGCATACCCCGCGGCAAGGGTAGTTTCCGCCGCATTGGCTATAGCGGTAAGCCCGCCCGAAAGCCGCGTGGCTTCGGCGTCGAGATACGCCTTCGTGCCCGAGGCCTCTCGCCCGGTTTCGAAATAGGGATCGTGAAACCAACCGAGCGCGTTGAAAAGCGACGCATCCGCCCGTTCTGCCTCGCGTAAGTCCGATGAGGAAAGAGTCTCGAGATACGCGGAGAATGAGCCGTCGAGCGGCGGGACGTATCGATAGGTCGCGGAGACCACGCGCTCGAAACGCTCAAGCTCGTCGGCGAGCCCTTCATCCGCGCCGATGAGATACGAGGAGACATCCTTGCCCGCGAGGATCCTCGCCTTCAAGGCATACCGGTACGCGGCATTCCCGCTCATGCGCGAGGCGTCGGCGCACGCATACCCCGCGAGGGCACGCCCGTCAAGGCCTGAAGCGCTGAATGCGGCGAGATCAATCGCGGGATTCGCCGCAATCCCGGTCGTCTCGGTTAATACTGCGAGGGCGCCGCTGCGTTCCTCATCGGTATTTTCCGAAAGCGCCGCGTCGAGGGACGCATAGTAGAGCCCGGAGAAAACGTCGGCCAAATAAGGATTGTCCGTTACCGCGGCGCGTGAGGTCGCGAGAAACCGCGCGGCGAATGATCCAAAGGTCGCCTTCGCGTCGACGTTCGTCACCGAAGGCTTATCGATTTCACCGGAGAGTCCGCAGAGTATCCCATACGCCGCTTTTCGTTCCGAGCCTTCACCGGCCATCACGCCCGGAAGCGCCGCGCTTGCCGCAGCGACGTCTCCGCCGTAATAGAGACTCGCATACGCGTCGGCGACGCCAAATTGCGCGCCCCCGCTCGCGGACTCAAGATAGCGGTCTACGCGATAGAGGGCGAGCGCGTCATACTTAATCGCGTCGGAATTTGCGGCGAATTGCGCGAGGAACTCCTCGGGAGGCGAGGCATTGAGCGCCTCGACGAGCTTAATCCCGTCGAGGGTTTCTTTATTCGCCGAGGCTGCATAATCATATCCCGCGTCGCCCCGGAGCCGAGCCTTTTCCCACAGCGCCTCCGCCCGCGCGATGACTCGATCCCGCGCGTATGCGCGGCATGCGCTACTCGGGTCGTCGGCCTTGAGGCTATCGAACCACGCATCATACCGGCTCTCCCATGACGGAACCTCGGCGCCGTCATAAGCTAGTCGGTCTTTGCAGAAGGATACCGCGAGCGCGTCCGCCGCGACTTCCCCGGCCGTCTCCGAAAGCGTTGTACCCGAGGAGATAAGCCAAAGCGCCGCGACGGCGCGGTTCTCGGCGGACGTTTCCGGATCGCAGAAGGTGCCCGACACGCGGTCGAAATCCGCGCATTCCTTCGTTAGGGCATCGGCCTCCGTTTTCCGCGCCGCGCTTTCCGCGAGGGAGCCCGTACCGAATGATCGCGCCGCTCGATAGGTAAAAAGCGTCGAGAGTTCGGAAAGCCAGGACTCTATCCCCTGGCGAAAATACGCCGGAAGACGCTCATCGGCGAGTACCGCCTCCGCGCCGTGCGAGACACGCGCGATTTGCTCGACGGCATCCGCCGCGCTTGATGGGTTAAAGGATTGCCAAAGGAGCGTGGGACTCTTCAAGTCAAGGACGCCGCCCGAAACGGAGCCGAGCCCATTCGCGGAAACCCATGAGGAGAAGGCCGCGACGGCCTCGGTACGCTGTGCAACTTGAAGCCCCGGGGAAAGAGCCGCGTACGACCGATACTCCTCTGCCGCACCCGACAAGGCGACGGTCGCCGCGTATTCGCTTGAAAGGTACGGTATCGCATAGTCGACGCCATCCGAGGAAAACACGGTCTTGCCGGAGAGATAGTCCGCCGCAAGCCGATTGCTCGCGGCGAGGGACCGCAGCGCGCGCGAGCGCTCATCGACTCCCGTTACCGCGCCCAGGATCGTCTGGATCGACTTCAGGGTATCCCTGCATTCCGCGGAATAGGACGCGATGCCCGCGCCCGCGAGTCCCCGATCCGCGCCAAGGATGCGCCAGAGCGTCCAGGCGAGATCCTCGGAAGGCTTCGTCGAGGAGCCCGGTGCCGCGGCGGAAAAACCTTCCAAGGAATCACCATGCGCGTCCTTATACGCGTCCAGCTCGGCGATAAGCGCTTCAAGCGCGGGGAGCTCCACGTCGAGCCGCTTCGCCAAAAGCGAGAACTCCGCGGAGCGCTCGCTTTCCTCAAGGAGCGTTTTCCCATCGGCGAGGGAGGTCGCGAGCCTGGCGCCCGGGGTAAGCTTGGCGACGGCCGCGTACGCGTCGCTTGCAGTACCCGAAAGAAGGAGAGACACCGCCATCATTCGCCTCTCGAGGGTCCCCGAGGCTTCCGCGGCAAGGGTCGCGGCCGCCGTCTCGAGGAACCGGGAGAACTCATGCGTCGCCGCGGCGTCCATCGAGACGCCGCCGTGGCGTTCATACGCTTCCTTAATCGTCGCGAACCAAGGATCATCCGCCGCGATCGCCAAGTCCTTCGCGATCGCCGTGAGGAAGGTTCCGTCGTCGAACTTCGTCGGGTCAACCGTGAAGGACGCTCGCGCGTCGTATTGCCGCTTGAGGTCGATGACCCCCTCGGCCTTCGCGTCCGATGTCGCGTCGCCTTGGATAAGCCGCTCAAGCGCCTCGGATGAAACCTTGACGAAGGACTCGTTCGCGTACGTCGCCGCGCTCGACGCGAGTTTCGCGGCGCTTTCGGAAACGCTTCCCGAGGACGCGCCCCGCAAGCGGCTGATCGCCTCGTAATAGGAGCGGAACTGCCCCGTGTAGTAGTCGGCGTTGTCGAGCTCGGCAAGCGTCAGAAGATTGGCATACCGAGTCTTTGCATCGGCAAGCTTAGCCTTCGTCTCGCCAAGCCGGGTCTTGATCGCGTCAATCGCCGCGTTCTTCCCGTCCAAGGCCCCGTTGATCGCGCTGAGATCGGCGACGGAGGCGCGGTACGCGGCGAGCGCGGCGGTATACCCATCGCACGCCGCCTGATATTCCCGCAATGTTTCCGCCTCGGTCTGCCGAGAGGAGCTCTCGTCGACCGAATAGTCGTAGACCGCCTTCGCGACCGCGAGTTCCTTCCCCCAATAGTCGCTCACCGCTCGGGCCTCTAGGAGCTCGACTTGGTAGGAATCGAGGTATACCGCCTCCCATCCATGCGCGTCGAGCGCCTCGATCGGGCCCGCTATCGTTTGCCCCGACGCATAGCCGCCTGCGGGGATATCCTTTCCCTCGAAAACCACCAACCCATAGCTCTTCGCCAAGTCCTTGTTTTGAGACTCAGCCTCGGCCGCGTACCTCTGGTAAACCGTCTCAACCCAGTAGGTCGCCTGGCTTAATGCCTCCGCGTCGTCGCCCCGCGCGTTGCTCGAAACGGTAAGCGCCCCGGAGATCCGCCCGAGACAATCCTCGACAAGGGCCGAAAGATTCCCGCTCACGGTCGCCTTCTCCGTATCGCTCAACCGTTGATCGAGGGAACCGCGGTAGATCTCATCGGCCTTCACGGTAAGTTTCTCCCGGCAAAAATCGGTGACGGTCCTTTGGTACGCCGCGTAATCCGAAAGCGTACCCGCGCGCGCGCCGCGCGAGACCAATGCCTCGAGCTCCGCGTCCGACGGCATGAACCCCGTGCCCGCCCCGATATAGGCTTGAAGTTCCCGGAGCGCGCGTTCATTCGCGCGCTGAAAGCTTGATTCCGTCGATTCCATCGATTCCGTCGGCCCGTGGTATCCCCATACGTCCTCGGGTTCGTACATCCCGTGCGACGGGCCAAATGAGGCTGAGCCATACGAGCGCGATTCTTGCCTTGATCCCGCGCACGCGAACATCGCGGCGAGAAGCTCCTTTCGGAGCGCGTTCGGCTCCCATGATACCGAGTCGATCGAGAACCCGGCGTTCCCGTCCGTTTTCGAGATCCAATACCCCGCGCTCTCCCGCGCGGTCTTCATCATCTCGAGGGACTGATCGAGCGCGCCGACGGTTACCTCGATTCGCTCGGTGAGGTTGCCCTCGTTCGCCGCGACGCTCGCGTCGAGTTCCATCCGCGCCTCTTTCTGCGCCCGATCGATCTCGGCGAAACGCCGATCATATTGAGCCTCGGCCCGCTCACGAACCGTCTGAAACTCGTCGAGCCAAGCGCTCTCCCGTTCTTGGAGCTCGCGGAGCGCGGCGTTCCATTCGTCGATGCCCGACGCGAGATCCTTTCCCGCCCGCTGTTCCCACTCGACCCGTTGGGCGATGAAATCCTCGCCGGCCTTTTCCCAAAGCGCGAGCCCTTTATCGAGCTCGTCGCGGAAACGCTCCTGCCATTCGTCGCCGTCGATCGGCTCGCCGTTCGCCGTTACCGCGCCCGCCTCGGCGTCGAGCCCGTCCGTGAGGTTCTTAAGCCCCGCCTCGAGCGCGACGCCGGCCTTCCCGACGAGTTCGTCTACGACCGATTCGGCGCCCTTTCCCTCGCTTTCGAGGCGAAGGGAGTACTGGTCCTTGAGCCTCAGGTAGCGGAAGTTTGATTCCTCGAGGGCGAGCATCGCGTCCGCCTCGCGCCTCAGGCTCGCGCCGTAATCCGCGAGCCGCGCCGTTCCAACCGTCTCGAGGTTCGCGCGCGCGCGCGGCGAGAGCCCCGAAAGGAGCTCGGCGAAGGCTTCGGTCGAGCGCGTCTCCCAGTCTGCGATCGCCTGGTCCTCAAGGCCGCGCGCGGAATCCTTCCACGCCTCAACTTCCGTCTCGACCGCAGCGTCGCCCGTATGTTCCCGCTGTATCGGGTCGCCCTCGGCGTCGAGCCGCACGGCGCCCTTGCCGTCGAGCTCGAAGATCGCGGCGAGCGCTGACCGCTTCATCCCGTTTAAAATCCCCGAGAGGTCCGCGTCCCCGTTCGATGCGAAGAACCGGTCCATGAGCCAAGCGGAAAGGCGACGCTCGACGGCATCCTTAATCTCGGACGCGGCTTCCGTTTTCAGCGCCGCGTAGTCGACTCCCGCGTCCGCGAGGAAAAGCATCGCCGACTCCCAACGCGCGATGACCGCCGCTTCACCTGACTCGGAAAGCGCGGTCCATTCGGCCTCCGTTCGCGCCTCGTCCGCGCGGTCTAGATAGCGATCTAGGAGATCGAGATCGGGCTTCGCGTCGGCACCGAAGGCAATGCCCGGCAAGAGCGCAAACATGAGCGCGACCGCAAACATCGCAAAGCGCCCCGCGGAACGCCCGCCCGAGATAGATGACCGCTTTCCCGTTTCTCCCCGCATCGTGAGTCCCCCCCATCGAGGTTCCTCTTACGCGAAACGCGGGCAAAACGGCTAAAAAAGCGCGTACAGGCGATTTCTTTTTTTATTTGTTGACACCGCGCGCGAGCGTGCGCGAGAGTGTCTATATGGCAGCATTCGAACGCATACCGTCGGGAACGGCGGGGCTCGACCGGGTCTTCGACCATATCAGGATCGGGGACAACGTCGTCTGGCAGGTATCGGAGGTCTCGGATTACGCGCTGCTCGCGCGCCGCTTCGGCGAGCGGGCGATCGCCGACGGGAGAAAGCTCGTCTACGTCAGGTTCGCGCCGCACGAGCCGGTCTTCGAGCCCCGCGCGGGGCTCGACATCGTCACGCTCGACCCTTCGGGCGGCTTCGAGCGCTTTACGGTCGAGGTACACCGCGTCGTCGAGGAAGCGGGGAAGGAAGCTTTCTATATATTCGATTGCCTTTCGGTGCTGCAAGAAGCCTGGTCGGCCGACCTGATGATGGGGAACTTCTTTATGGTCACCTGCCCCTACCTCTTCGAGCTCGACACCGTCGCCTGGTTTTGCATCCTTCGCCACCGGCACAGCTACGAGGCAATCGTCCGAATCCGGGAAACGACGCAGATACTCGTCGACCTCTGGCACGGGGACCGCTGCGTCTACCTCCACCCGATCAAGGTGTGGAAGCGCTATTCGGACACGATGTTCTTCCCGCACTGCCTTTCCGCCGAGAACCCCGACGAGGCGCGGCCGTTGACCGACGGCGTGTCGGTGAGCCGCTTTTACGAGATCGCGGGAAAGGAAAGCGACTCGGGCGAGACGCGGAACCTCGATAGCTGGGAACTCTTCTTCATGGACGCGCGGAAGGCGGTAAGCGAAGGCGCGCTTTCGGGAACGGCCGGCGCCGAAGAGGCCCTCGCGCGGAAGATCGCCGAGCGCATCGTCGGGAGCGAGGACCGCATGCTCGCGCTCGTCACCCGGAATTGCTCCGTGCAGGATCTCCTCGCCGTTAAGGACCGCATGATCGGCTCCGGCAAGATCGGCGGCAAAGCCGCGGGAATGGTGGTCGCCCGGCAAATACTCAAGAAACGGTTTCCCGACCTCGAGCGCAGGCTCGAGCCGCACGACTCCTTCTACGTCGGCACCGACGTCTTTTACGCCTACGTCGTCCACAATAAACTCTGGAAGCTCCGCGTCCGCCAGCGCGGCGAGGACGGCTACTACGCGCTCGCCCCCGCGCTCCGCGAGGGAATACTCGAGGGGACCTTCCCCGACGACATCCGCGGCCGCTTTATCCGCATGCTCGAGTATTTCGGCCAAGCCCCGATCATCGCGCGCTCGAGCAGCCTCCTCGAGGATAGCTTCGGCCACGCCTTCGCCGGCAAGTACGAATCGGTGTTCTGCGTCAACGCGGGGAGCCCCGATGACCGCCTCGCCGCGCTCGAGGACGCCGTCAGGCGCGTCTACGCGAGCGCGATGGACCCGTCGGCCCTCGCGTACCGGGAAAAGCGCGGGCTCCGCGACCGGGACGAGCAGATGGCGATCCTCGTCCAGCGCGTCTCGGGCTCGCTTTTCGGCTCGCTTTTCATGCCCGCCGTCGCAGGCGTCGGCTACTCCCGCAACGCGTGGCGCTGGCATCCCGACCTCGATCCGCGCGCGGGCATGGTCAGGCTCGTCATCGGGCTCGGCACGCGAGCCGTCGACCGCACCGCGAGCGACTACCCGCGCCTCGCGAGCCTTGACCGCCCCGACCTCGGGCCCGACGGCCCCGCAGCCGACCCGGCGGAGCATTGCCAACGCTCGGTCGATTGCCTCGACCTCGGCGCGCGCGCCTTCGCGACCAAAACGCTCGAGGAGATCGCGCCTCTGTACCCCGACTGGCTTGAGGGCCTCCTCGTCGAGCGCGACGGCAAAGCCGAGCGCGCGAGCGCCGAGCGCGGCCAACCCCGCGCGATCAGGATCGGCACCTGCTCGGGCGTCCTCGTCGAGCGCGACCTCCTCGCCGCCCTCTCCGCCGCGCTCCGCGCGCTCGAGGACGAGTACTGCTCTCCGGTCGACGTCGAGTTCACCGTCAACTGGGCCTCACCCGGCGACTGGCGGGTGAACCTCCTCCAGTGCCGCCCGCTCCAAACCCTCGCCCCCGCTCGGGAAATCGCGCAAGCAGCCATGCGGGAAGCCGCGCGCGCGGCGAAAACCGCAAAACCGGCGAACGCTGCTCCCGGCGACATCCTTTCCCTCGCGCGGCTCGACGACGCAGCCCTTCTGTCGGTGCCCGAGGGCCGCGTCCTATTCAGGATCGTAGGCCACGCGATGGGCCCCGAACTCGCCGCGAACGTCGACGCCGTCATCCTCATCGACCCCGCGCGCTACTACGAGCTCCCCTATCGCGACAAACCGACCGTCGCGCGCGCCGTCGGCGAGCTCAACGCGCGTTACCGCGAGCGCGACCTCACCGTCATCCTTATCGCGCCCGGCCGCATCGGCACGACGAGCCCCGAACTCGGCGTCCCCGTCTCCTTCTCCGAAATAGATGGCTTCGCCATCCTCTGCGAGCTCGCGTGGTCGAAGGCCGGCTACAACCCCGAACTCTCCTTCGGAAGCCACTTCTTCCAGGACCTCGTCGAAACCGGCATGTATTACGCCGCGATCCCCGAGCCCGGCGAGGCCAGTAGAACCAAAACCAGCGACGCATCATCCATGAAACCCCTGTGGCGTCCGGAACTCCTCGAATCGACTCCCGACCGCGCGGCGGAATTCCTCCCGGACTATCCCTTCCCGAAAGGCCTCATCACTGTTCGCGAAAACACGGGCCTCGCCTTTCGTTCGGACGTCGTTCGGGGAATATGCCTATGCGCGCGAAGCGACTAAAAAGAAAAAACCAACATCGAGGCAGAAAGTCCCACGTACGCCGAAAGTCCTCGTTCGGAGCCCCCTCAGGCGCGGGCGCAAGGATCGGCGAAGGCAAAAAAAAAACGGCCCGTCGTTCGACGGGCCGCCTGTACCGCGTATACGGTACCGGATGCGTTACATCTTCGGGGCGACGGGCTTCTTCGGAGCGGCGGCCTTCTTGGCGGCGGGCTTCTTCGCGGCCTTCTTGGCGGCGGGCTTCTTAGCGGGAGCCTTCGCGGCGGAAGCGAGCTTCTTCGCCTCGGCGTTCACGACGGCGTTGAGCGCCTTGATCTCCTGGGTGAGCTTCGCCGACTTCGATTCGAGCGCGGCGATCTTGCTGGTGATTTTAGAAAGCGGTGCAGTCTTTGCCATGATATACCTCTTGGAAAAAAATAAGATACGCATAGTATGTACGTAAATCACGATAGTGGCAAGTATATTTTTTTTCGCCGTCGTTTTCTCGCGCGAGGCGGTTATCCTATCCTACTGCGCGATCGTGAAGTCGTCGAAGCTCGCGCTCGCTTCGTTATCGGGATCCTTCGCAACGATAAAAAGTCCCGCGTTCGTAATCGCGTTATCGTTGCATTCCGTCGACGCGAGGCAGTTCCCGTTCACGTAGAAATACAGCATCCCCTTCTCGTGCCTGATTCCGAGTACGGTCGATGCATGGTCATACTTATCGACCGATCGCTCTTTTATCATCCGCAATACCCCATCGCTCGAGCCCGGACCGAAGAACTGAAGCCATCCGGAGGGTTTGATCATGATCGCGGCGATGGGATTCCCCGCCACGTCCGAGACATACACACCCGAACGAGTATCTGACATATCATTGCTCGCGTATTCGTTTGTAACGTACACGGCGAAGGCGTCTTCGGTGATCGCAAAAGGGTAACGCTTAAAGTAGGCGTTCGGCCTTGGACCGCCATCGGACCGCACCCCACATCGCGCAACGAGGTTATAGGTCCCTTTGGCGGTATCGATTGACCCTGAGCCTCCGCTCTTCGACCACTCCCAATAGGAATCGTTCGCGGAAAAATCGCTTGAGAACGCGACCGAAAGACCGTTCATGAGCGCAAGAGACGAAGTGCTCGAATCGGCATTCGCCGCCTTACTCACGACGAAGGAATATGCCTTATCAAGGGGCGTTCCGTCATACGCGACGACGTTCGTCGCGCCGATGCCCACGGTATAGGTGAGATTCGTGTCAAGGGTAAACGATCCGCTCAGGGGCGTCTCCGGTAAAGCCCAAAAGGTCGTGACCTCATAGGGATAGTGCTTTCCGTCGCTCGCTAAATAATCAGCGTTCCCCGTCGTACTTATCGACGGGGAATAATGAGCTCCGAGCGAGTCGGAAATGCCCATCGTGTACAGAATCGGGTAAGAATACTGATCCTGGCCATTCACCGTGCTTTTAACAGCGATGTACTTCGTCGTAATCATGACGAAGGGGGCGTTTCCTTTTTCATTAAACCGACCTTCGTTAAATCCGACGTACAGAACCTGATACCCTTGCGCGTCCCGCAACTTCTCGAGGACAGGATCTTTGGTTGACGCCACGGTGTCGTCACTCCTAAACACGAGTTTAAAGTCCAATGAGTCGACCTCGCAGTTCTCGGGGTCATACGGATTGCTTAATTTCGTCCAAAGATCCGTGCATGACGAGCAGAATGCCAAAACGAAAGCGAACGAAAGAAAAAACGCGGGGAAACGCCGGAAACGCCGCGCGTGATCGGAAACAGTTGCCATATTGGCGTATACCAGATGGGTTTTATTCATTCGATTCACCCTTCTCCATTTGCCTTTGGACCTTCTTTATCCCCTTAATCTGATCGTTAATCTGCCTGCTCGCCTTCTCGAGCTTTCCGGCGCCCGTACTAGAAAGATACAGGGATACCGAGGTTATGCCGAGGACGCCCGCGGTTCCTACCGCGGCGGGGAAGATATAGCCATATCGCTCGACATCCTTTCGCGCGTCTGCCGCCGCCGCGGGGTCGGTCGCCGAATCGTAGTCGTTCCCGGCGTCGCGCCCAAGCGTATACGCCATCACGGAAACGCCCGCCGCCGCGAGCGCGCCGGCCATGATAACCGTGGCGGCGGTCTGGCGGAGCCGTTTCATGTGCGCGCGATGCGAAAGGCCGTCATGCTCGGTCTTGAGCTCGCCGAGCATCCAACTGGTATACCCCTTAAGCTCGACGTCGGTTCCCGCGACGATCGTAACCGACTCCTCTCGCCCATATTTCCCGCTTATCGTAACCGCGTGCTCGCCGGGGGCGAGGAAACGGGAACGGTATATAGAGCTCCCTTCGGTCGACGCGTTTTCCATGAGAGAGCCATCGACGGACACCTCAGCGTCGCCGGGAAGCCAACAGAGATAAAATCGACCCATGGTGGCCGCGGAGGCCTTCTCGCCGCCGATCAACGGGATCGAGACCTCAGTCGCCTCGCCCTCGCGCACCGATACGGGCGCGTCGAGCGCCGTTCGGTCCTTGCCGCCGATCCGTTGCGTGACGACGACCCGATGCGAGCCCGCGACGACTCGGTCAATCCCAAAGCAATTCTCCCCGACCGAAACCCCGTCGAGCGCGACCGCATAGGATCCCTCGCCCTGCTTCGCGAACGCGATCGCGCCGAACCCGATATGCGCGCCGGTTACCGACTCAAGGACCGATGCGATGAGGGTATCGGATGCCTCGAACACGCCGAAAAGCGAAACGTCGTTTTCCGATCGGCTCACCGTCGTTTTTTGGCCCATGCGGCTAAACGAAGAAAGGCGGCAAATCAAGTTTCCGTTTTTTTTGTTCTCCATAGAGCCGTAGAGGGCATAGTCGGCGCGATTCGCGTCGCACCAGGCCGCAAGCTCGGCGTCGGAGGTTCCGCTTGGGGCCGTCCGCGCGACCTCATCCGGGGGGATGACGTCATACGCGTTAAGCCCCCGAAGGGTTAGGAACAGACTACCGGTCGCGCTCGCGGCGGCCGCGTCATAGGCTTCATTCTTGGTTTTGTTCGAGAATCCGAAAACCGCGACGCGTGCCTTTTCCCCCGACGGGGAAAGGGCCGGTCCGGTCGCATCCTCGGCCATCGTCGGCAACGCCAAAACGGCGACGATGACCAATGCGAAACGTCTTAGGAGGGCATTCATGAAGTATAACTCCGAAGTTTTTATTTCTCTATCTGTTTCTATTTGAGCGCGTCGAGCGAAACGATGCCAACGGATCCATTGGTAAGCGGCACGAAGAGCCGAACGCCGTCAAACGCGGGCTTTCCGGACGCCACGGCGGGAAGCGGAAGCTTCCCCGCGACCGCGCCCGTCGAGGGAACTATCTGGAGAAGCGCGGTTCCCGCGCCGCACCAGACATACCCCTTCGCGAGGCACGGCTGACTCGTTATCCCCTGGATGGCGGCGAAACGCGGCGAGCCGTCGGCGAGGGAAAGCGCATACAGCGCGCCCTTGCCCATGACAAACGCGGAATCGCCGGTAAGGACGGGATCGGAGAAGACCTCGACGCTCTTCACGGGATCGAGCCGTTTTTGCCAGGCGACGGTCATCGAAGGAAGCGACACGGCGGTTACGAGGCCGCGGCGATCCGCGACAATCGCGAGATTGCCGGAGATGGCGGGCGCGCTCGCGACGGGCTGAACGGCGCCGGTCTGGACCGACGATTTTTCGGTCATCGTCGCCGCATCGATCGCGTGAAAGGCCCCTGACTTAGAGGCGATATAGAGAACGCCGCCCGACGAGGCGGGGCTCATGTCCGAGCCGTCGGTCATGGCGAAGCGCGCGGTCTCCGCGCCGGTCTTCGCGTCGAAGGCGACGATTCCGCCGTCGGAGCTCATCGCGAGGGCGGAACCTGCGAACGCGGGCTTTCGCCCGAAGAGGCCGGAGTCGCCCTTTCCGAGGGATTTCTGCCAAAGCTTCGCGCCCGTCGCCGCGTCGAAGACGGCGAGAACGCTATCGCCCGCGTACGCGACGGCGCCGTTCCCGATGACCGCGGGGCTGTTCCCGTTGGAGCCATTACCGGTTGACTGAGACCAGCGGACCTTGCCGTCCGGCCCCAGCGCGTATACCTTACCGGCCGCGTCGCTCGCCGCGATTACCGAACCGCCGTCCGCGGAAAGCGCGATAATCTTGACCGAGGAAACCGGGACGGGCTGAACGCTGAGCGCCCCGGAGGATTGCTTTTCGCCGGCTTCGAGCTTGACGGCGCGCGTTACGGCATCTCCCGACGACAACGCCACCGTCTCGCGATAGTCCTTAAAGCCTTCTTTCGTAACGGCAAGCTCAATCGTCTCATCCTGCCCGAAAAGTCCCCGGAACGCGCCCTTCGAGAGGGTCGCGCCGTTTACCGAAACCGTCGCGTCCGCGGGATCGACGCTTACCGTAAGGCTTACGAGCCTTTTCGCGTCCACGTCGGCCGCCGCGCCGTCTTTTTCCTTTGACGAGCCCGAGTCGCTTGCGGCGGGGAGCTTGAGATCCCGGATCTCAAGATACGCCGCGGAGTCGAAGAATGATTGGGTCTCGGGCGCGATCGGCTTTCCGCTCACGCCCGCGTTTTTCATCGCGGTCCCCGCGCTCGCGATCTTCTCGAGGGTCGCCTGAGAGATCGCGTCGGTTGAGCCCGCGGCGTCGGCATAGATCTCGCGAACGAGGCGATCGGCTTCCTCCGCCGAGGCCCTCGTCACGGTTACCTCCTCGCCCTTGGCAAGGCACGGCATCGCCGAGACGATTTTCTCGGATACGTCGAGCGTCTTTCCCCGCGCGGACGAATCGGCACTCGCGCCGACGGCTTCCGCGACGGCGGTAACGGTCGAGACGGGAGACACGGCCACCGCGCCCTCGCTCACGGCGACCTTCGACGAGGTGGTGCCGTCCGTGCTTACGAGAAAGACGGTTCCGCGCACGCCGGCGACCATCTCTGAAGTTCGCACGTTAAAGCGGTCGTTGCC
>Ga0209098_1001976_pt1 | contig 18619 bp, 16 predicted proteins | sample AD_JPNHW1_MetaG_FD_184429 | JGI IMG/M metagenome (GOLD analysis project Ga0209098, IMG submission 184429) | Active sludge microbial communities of municipal wastewater-treating anaerobic digesters from Japan - AD_JPNHW1_MetaG (SPAdes) (version 2) | ecosystem: Engineered > Bioreactor > Anaerobic... | reverse complement strand
TTTCTCGTTTTCCTGTTTCAGAAATGCGTTTTGGGATTTTGCCATTTTTTTATTTTATAATTAAGTCTAAAAAGTCAACAGACAGGAGGAAGGTTAAAAAAATTACTATTATCAGAACTCATCTGATGTGCCACAACGTTATTACCGGCAGAAATATGCAACATTCATCCAAATATTTCCTTTCCGAAACAAAGATACAAAAAATAACTAAGTTATTTATCCTCATATGGTCCGGCTATTTAGTAAATAGCGTGTTGCCAGGCAGAACAACAGAAAATCTCTTTACAAAAGCAACGTAAAACTTACTAAAATTCAGGAGCGGAGGAATACCTTAAGCTGTGTTTCCCCGCAAATTACTTTTCATTACAACACTTTTGTATTTCTTCAATCTACATATATATTGAATTGTAATACGATTACATTTAGGCACAAAAAGAGCCGGTGGCATTCTTTTCAAAGGAAAAAAGATTTCAGCTCGCCATTCACAGCCTCGAAGATGGTTATTTCAGGAATAAGTTTGAGAATGATATCAAAAACTTCTCGGGTAACAGCGGCATTGGCGTAATCAGCGATACCGAAGCTCAGCCAATCGTTGTTATTCAGGGCAAAAAGGGAGTTTTTCTCGACGATTCAATTGTACGCGGTACGCAACTTAAAGATAACGTACATGACCTGCACGAAGCAGGTATTAAAGAAGTGAATATGCGCATCGCGTGTCCGCCGCTCACCTACCCCTGCGAATTCCTGAATTTCAGCCGTTCGCGTTCGAGCCTCGAACTGGCTACACATAAAGCTGTCAGAGAGCTTGAAAACAAGGAAGGTGTGGACATGAAGGAGTATTCGGACTGTAACAGCGAGAAATACCGGGCAATGGTTGAAAAGATACGGGAACACCTGGATCTGACCTCTCTCTCCTTTCAGAAACTCGATGACCTGGTTGAAGCCATCGGGTTATCAAAAGAAAAACTTTGCACGCACTGTTTTGACAATTCCAGCTATTTCGATTAACAGAACAAAAAAACAATCAGTTTTATTCGCTGACAAACAATCGTTTGCTTGAGAATTCGGGATCACAGGTAAGGTTTACCTTCAGTTTGCGGAAACCGGCTTCGTCACCGGCAGTAGGAATGTGTGTGGAATGCATTTCGCAACCATGCAGTTCGGTCAGTTTATCAAGTGCCATTTTTGCCGCAGGATTTGACGTAGCGCTGATGGCTAACGCGATGAGCGTTTCCTCTACATCGAGGCTGACTTTCTTGCCGTTCAGGATGTCTTTTTTCAGATGAGTAACCGAATCGATGATGCTTTCGGGCAGAAGTACCATGCTGTCGGGAAGTCCGGCAAGATATTTGGTTGCATTGAGTATCATGGCGGAAGACGCGTGTAACAGCTGCGAATTTTTACCGGTAATAATGGTCCCGTCGTGCAATTGAATGGCCGATCCACAATAAATTCCTCCGTAACCTTTCCCCTCCTCTTTTTGAGCGGCAACAGCGGCTTTGCGGGCAGGCAACACCACTTTACGGTCTGTTTCGGTGGCTCCGACCTCATTCATGATTTCGAGCGAACGGTCGAGTGTTTCTCTGGATGCAAGTCCCATCGTAAAGTCCACATTGCTCCTGAAATACCTGCGGATAATTTCCTGATAGGATGCTTCGGAAATAATCTGATCGTCCACAATCCCCGAACTAATGCGGTTGACGCCCATATCAGTCGGTGAAAGATACATGGATTCTCCACCGGTAATTTTTTCGAGAATTTTTTTAAGCAGATTGAACGCCTCAATATCTCGGTTGTAGTTGATCACTTCGGTACTATAGGCTTTGAGATGATGGGTATCAATCATATTTACATCCTTCAGATCGGCAGTAGCCGATTCGTAGGCCACATTCACCATATGTTTGAGCGGAAGATCCCAGACAGGAAATGTTTCAAATTTTGCATATCCGGCTTTAACTCCTTTTTTATATTCGTGATACAGGTTGCAGAGGCAGGTTGCCAGTTTTCCGCTGCCGGGCCCGGGTCCCGTAACCACCACGATAGGCCGGGTGGTTTTAATATATTCATTGGCTCCGTAGCCTCCATCGCTCACAATTTTTTCCACATCAGTCGGATATCCATTGGTAGGGTAATGCAGATATACATTTATCCCCTTCATCTCCAGCTTGTTTTTGAAAGCAGCCGCTGCCGGTTGATCCTGATAGCGGGTAATAACTACTGCGGCCACGTTGATACCGAACCACTTCAGGTCGTCAATGCTTTTCAACGCGTCCACATCGTAGGGAATTCCAAAATCAGCCCGGATTTTATTGCGTTCAATATCTCCGGCATAGATGCACATGATGACATCAATCTTGTCTTTCAACTTTTGTAAAAGCCTCATCTTCACATTCGGATCGAAACCGGGTAATACCCTTGCAGCATGATAATCATAAAGTATTTTACCTCCGCATTCAAGGTATAACTTATCGTTAAATCTGCTTACCCTTTCGAGTATTGCCGCTGACTGTTCCTGAAGGTATTTATCGTTATCAAAACCAATGTGCTGCGAATTTTCCATTTTTTCCCGTATTGATGATTGATTTTTTATTACAATCTGCAAAATTACTGAAATTTTAATTCTCTCTATTCCTCCGTGCTCAAAGAAAATTGAATATTTTTATTCATCTAAACATCATCTTAATCAGCGCTGATTGCTATCCCATGAATTCCAAATGTTTATTCAGTTAAATCAATCAGATGAAAAAAAGAAGAGCCTGACGGATAAAAACCGGAGGCTCTCTTTTGCTGCTGAAGCATTTATAATGTTTGCAATGACATTATTTGCTCACATTCGACTCTTTCTTTTCCACCTTTTGACCTGCATTACTGGTGGTTTTGGTTTTCTCTTCTACTGACAGTGTTTTGAAACTTAATTCATTGCCGTAAACAATATCAGAACCGCTTCTGGCATAAGCCCTGACATAATAAATGGTTCCGGGGCTAAGTCCTGCAATAATGACGCTTCCGTTATTTGTATTACCGGGAGCCATTGATTTCTTTCCGGTAAGTTCTGCATCGGGCGATTGCGAATAATAGACACCTCTTTCGCTGACGGTAGTTCCATGAATACTAAAACTGCATCGGGCCTGATTTGATTTTATTTCAAAAACCTTCAGTGTGTTGACGCTGATATCGGGTGGAATTGTTTCGTCTGTAGCGATATCCACCAGTTTAGGTTCCGTAGCGCTTATCTGAGGAAAAGCCATCAGAGAACTCATCAGAAACAGAATATAGATTGTTTTCATAATTAATTTTTGTATTAGACCGGTTAATTAATTTCTTATAATTTGATAAATTCCACTCTTCGGTTCAGTGCCTTATTGACTGGCGTATCGTTTGGAGCAACGGGTTTGGTTTCGCCCATGCCATCGGTTTCCATTCTCGAAGCTTCAATGCCAAACACGTTAACCAGTTCATTCATCACTGATTTTGCCCGGCGTTGCGATAAATCGAGATTTTTGGCATTGTCACCATCGCTGTCGGTATGACCTACGATTTTAATTCGTACATCCGGATTTTCTTTCAGTACATCGGCAATGCTTTTCAGCGTTCCGAACGATTCAGCTTTTACCACATCCTTGTTGACATCGAAATAAATACCGTAGGTAACCAGTTTACCTTCTGTAATTAACTTACTGCGGGTATCGGGAGCGCCAACCGCTATCCGCACATTGCTAACGAGGATAGCACCATACTCAAAGCGAAGTCTGTCGGGCTGTACGCATCCGGCAGGAAATGCCCGGGGTAAATCTACGATTTTATCCTGACCCTGATAAACACGGATTCTCGACTTCTGAATCCACATGGCAATATGAACTTTTTTATTGAGCTTTTGCTGAAATTGCTCTTCCACAAATCCGCTAAGGCCTTGTTTTTCGCACTCACCATAGAGCCAGGTGCTGTATGAAAGTTTTCCATAATAATAAGTTACAAGACAAAACCCACCTTTGCCGGGAGCTGTACCTGCATCCCACGAAGCAGCATTCCTGGCTTGCATCAGCCTCATCCTCCAGCCATACATTCCCTTGCCTGCTTCGCGCTCAATCGGTACAACATCAAATTCGATGGTATAATTGTCAGGCAGAGTTAAAAGTTTGTCAGTCCATACACAGCATTCCGAGTTAAGTTTCATCCAGTTGCCCGGAAACAAATTGGTTGTAACCACTTCTGCTGAGCCGTTGGTATTCCAGAGTGCCGGGAAATCGCCCACAGCGTCCTGACTGAAATCATCGTAAAAAATTACTTTTTCACCGGGAATAAAATCATACTTCGAAGTAGCCGTCAGTTTCTCTTCTTTCACAGTTTTATCGGCTGTCTGTACACTTTTTTCCTCATTCTCTTCGGTTTCTACTTTCTTATTGTCCTTTTTTTCCAGTTTATCAAGCGCTTTGTCGGTTGCTTCGCCAGCTTTTTTGGCAGCGCGGTTCTCTACTTTTTGCTTAGCGGTATTTACAGCTTTTTGACCTACTTTATCGAGCCAACCCTGAGCACTTACCTGCATACTGAATAAAATGCCCATACATAGTAAATAAACAAACTTTTTCATGGTACAATTCTTTTTTATGATTATAAAAACAGTAAATTATTCTGTGAATGCTGATAAGAAATGGAGGTATAAATAACTTTCAATAAGTTTTTAAATAATTTTTTCTTATTGTTTTATTTTTTATATAACACACTGAAGTTCTGTAATGTTTATCGGATTTTTTGACATTATTTATTAAGGTTGAATTTCCCTGTTTTTTTACTATTTTATTTACTGTTGTCCGTTAAAAATATTTAGTCCCATCGCTTCGCTCTGGACGACACGTAATTATAGTGATTTATGAAAGGATGGGGTTGGTTGGCGGCTTCGCCGCCAACCAACCCCATCCTTAAAGACAAAATACTGACTGTCATTTCGAACGAAGTGAGAAATCTAATATATTTCAAGAATTTATAATTTTACCGGACAACAGTGTATTTTATTATTAATTCCCGCGAAAGTCATCATTACCGTACAAAAAAAAACGCTGAAATCATCAGAAATTTCAGCGTTTTCTTGTTTGAAACTAGTATTTTAAGCCATTCTGTATCTGTCCAGACTTTCCACATTGAAAGTTTTAATAAATGCAGCATGTTTACGTACTTCCACTTCGGAGTAATTCAGATAAACTTCGGCCGATTTACGGAACATTTCGTTGCGGCTGCCATCAATCAGAAGTAAATAACCCATGATGATATGACCTGCCATTTCCACCAGACGACGAGCCTGGAAATCGAGGTATTCCTGATTTTTGATCTCGTCAACACGACTTATCGAATTTTCCAGCAGATTGGTCATCACCATTAATCTTTTGCGGAACGAATGAAATTCGGGATTAATCGTCTGTTTTTCGTATTCTCTGATCTGCTTCAGGTAATTACCGGTTGTGACGTGGCGGATGGCTGAAACTACCTGCAACTGTGATGTTCCTTCATATATGGTAAGGATACGTGCATCGCGATAAATACGCTCACAGGCATAATCTTTCATAAAGCCCGAGCCTCCGTGAACCTGGACGCTGTCGTATGCGTTTTGGTTGGCATATTCGCTGGCAAACATCTTTACAAGCGGAGTAAACGCGTCGGCCAGTTTCTGGTATTCCTTGTAATCGGCTTTTTCTTCGGGAGTGAGTTTGCGTTCGCCTTCAATACCTTCGTAGGCTTTATATACATCAACAAAACGGGTTGTTTCATAAAGCAGTGCTCTGGACGCATCCAGCTTGGCTTTCATCAGCGAAATCATTTCATATACCGCCGGAAACTCAACAATTGCCTTTCCGAACTGCTTACGATCATTTGCATAAGCTACGGCTTCCTGGTATGCTGCTTCCGATACACCAACTGACTGTGCGCCTACACCAAGCCGTGCTCCGTTCATCAGCGACATCACATACTTGATAAGTCCCAACCGGCGGGTTCCTACCAGTTTGGCAGGTGTGTTGGTAAACACCAGCTCACAGGTTGGCGATCCTTTGATACCGAGTTTATTTTCTATTCTCCTGACTTTCACCGTGCTGTCGTGTTTATTATCAACCACGAAGTATGACAGTCCGCGTGCATCATTAGTACCATCTTCGGAGCGAGCCAAAACGAGTTTTATCTGAGCATCGCCGTTGGTGATAAAGCGTTTTACACCGTTCAGATACCATTGTCCGTTAATTTCAGTCGCTTTCAGCTGTACAGCCTGCAAGTCCGATCCGGCATCGGGTTCTGTGAGGTCCATTGAACATGTCTCACCTAAAGTTACACGTGGTAAAAATTCAGCTTTGACATCTTCGTCGGCAAATTCCACTATTGTTTCAGCACAGTCCTGAAGTCCCCAGATATTGGCAAATCCGGCATCGGCACGCGAAACAATCTCGCCGCTCATCACATAAGGGAGCATGGAGAAATTGAGTCCTCCAAACTGACGTGGTAAAGCCATTCCATATACTCCGGCCTGTGTCAGGGCTTCCTGATTTTGCTGGGTACCGCTGGCGTATTTTACGCGGTTGTTGATAACCTGAGGGCCTTCCTTATCAACACCTTCGGCGTTCGGAGCAATAATCTCACCGCTTATTTCGCCGATAATTTCCAATACTTTATCGTAATTGTCAATAGCATCCTCAAAATCGCGGGGAGCTATATCGTATTTGTCTTTTTCAACATAATTGCGTTCCTTTAGGGCAACTATCTTCTTCATCAGCGGATGAGAAAGCTGAAATTTCAACGCGGCATTGTCTGTATAATAATTACTCATAATATTTTTTCTTTTTCTGTTCTAATTTCCTTCATTTAGAAAAAACCTGAACAAACATTCCAGGTTAATCAAAAATCGGTATTACTTACTGTTTGCCTTGTAGTATTTAATCATTTTCGGAATAACTTCTTCCACATTTCCGGTGATTACGTAGTCAGCTATCGCATTGATGGGAGCATGCGGGTCGTTATTGATGGCAATAATCATGGAACTTTCCTGCATACCGGCAATGTGTTGTATCTGTCCTGAAATACCACAGGCAATGTACAGTTTCGGGCGAACGGTGATTCCGGTTTGACCTATTTGACGTTCGTGTTCAGCAAAACCGGCATCCACAGCAGCACGTGAAGCGCCTACTTCACCACCAAGTGTATTGGCCAGGTCATACAACAATTTGAAATTATCGGTACTGCCCATACCGTAACCTCCGGCTACAATAATGGGTGAGCCTTTAATGTTCAGCTTCGACTTTTCCATATGACGTTCAATGACTTCCATCACGAAGTCGGTATCCGCCACATATTTCGAAACGTCGAGTTTATTTATTTTTCCCTTGTATTTCGGATCTTTAATCTGTTTTTTCATCACACCCTCACGCACGGTTGCCATTTGCGGGCGACAGTCGGGATTAACGATGGTTGCCACAATATTCCCTCCAAAAGCAGGACGAATCTGATACAGCAAATTTTCATACGTTTTACCTGCTTTTTTATCTTCGTAGTTTCCAAGTTCAAGGGCAGTACAGTCTGCTGTCAGTCCGCTGAAGAGCGCTGATGATACACGTGGTCCGAGATCACGTCCCAGCGAGGTGGCACCCATCAGTGCAATTTGCGGTTTTTCCTGCTTGAAAAGATTTACAAGCAAGGATGTATGCGGCAGTGAAGTATAAGGGGACATTCTTTTATCGTCGGCCAAATGAAGTACATCCACTCCGTAGGGGAATACCTGTTCGGCTACTTTATCCAGTTGATATCCGGCAGCAACAGCTTCGAGGTGGCATTTATACTGATCGGCCAGACTGCGGCCCTTGGTCAGAAGTTCCAAACTCACATCGCCAACGACGCCATCTTCTATTTCGAGATATACAAATATATTATTCATGTCTGTGTCAATTTATAAATTACCCAATAGTGTGATTTGCAATCAGTTCCTTTATCAGATCTTCAATTTCCGTATCGGAAACTCCCATACGTTTACTTTCTTTGGCAGTAAACACTACACTTTCAATCTGTTTTACCTTGGTAGGTGAACCGCTCAACCCGAGCCATTGCGGATCGTGTTCAATATCCGCTGCACCCCATTCGGTAATGTTCAGGTAGGGATGCGAATTGAACAAATCGGTGTAATCCGAACTGCTTTCCTGAAGTTCGGTGGAGGTTTTTGCATACTTGTATTTCATTACCAGCTTGGCATTACGCGGACGACAGGGCGCTGCCGTACCGTTAACAGTTACAAGCATCGGAAGCGGTCCTTTAACCACTTCAACTCCCCGTTCTACTCTGCGTTTTGCTGTAAGTGAAGCAGCATCAACGTCAAGGATTTCTTCTGTATAGGTGATTTGGGGTAAACCCAGTTTTTCGGCAATCTGTGGACCTACCTGGGCGGTATCACCGTCAATAGCCTGACGGCCGCACACAATCAGATCAACTTTACCCATCTTACGAATGGCACATGAAAGAGCATAGGAAGTTGCAAGTGTATCAGATCCGGCAAACTCGCGACCGCTTAGCAGATAACCATTATCGGCACCACGATAAATACTCTCACGAATAATTTCGGCAGCGCGGCCGGGTCCCATTGTAAGCACACTTACTGTCGCGTCTTTTATTTTGTCTTTTACACGAAGTGCCTGTTCCAGCGCATTGAGATCTTCCGGATTAAAGATCGCGGGCAGTGCTGCACGGTTGACCGTGCCATCCGCTTTCATGGCATCTTTACCTACATTGCGCGTATCGGGCACTTGCTTGGCAAGAACAACGATGTTAAAACTCATAATATTATATTTTAATTTGTAATTTTTATATCAATAAATACACTTTACAGTTTATTATGTGCAAAAATAACACTTTTCGATGAACAGATGATAACTCTTATATTTATTTAAGAAAGCGCTGGTACGGCATTATATTAGTAAGAGGGAAGGAATATTTATATTTTGGTATTAAAAAAAATAGACACGAAACGTTTTTCTTTTGTTCTATGAAAAAAATATAATGACTTTAAAAAAAGGAAGGGCTTTTCACAAAGCCCTTCCTTTTAGGTATTAGTTAATTTTTCTAAGGTATAAAAAAGATTGTGTTGTTTAGTTAACGTCTGCAAAGTAAAAACAAATTCCAGTACAAAACAAATAAACAAATATGTTATAAAACCTGTTTTTAAGTATATTTTAACAATTTTGTATTAAATTTCTTATCAGAATTAAGTTTTGAATGTTCATTTGTCATATTCTTATTGCACATGAATATGTGATTTCTACACCAGCAATCATACCCGTTTTACTATTATTTTAAGCAACAGGGTAAGATAGTTTTAATACCACGATATTAAAAACACGAATGAACATATCTTGAAAAAATCCATAACTTATCTGGTGCTGAAAAAATATTGTATCTTTGTTTTTAAATATAATCCTGTTAACAATCAACTATCTCTATGCGAAACCTATTATTCATTAGTCTGATAATCATGGCTTTTTCATGTTCGAGCACCGGAAATAAGACAGAAAATAAAGCAGAAACCGTTCAGGTATCGGTACCTGAATTTTCAGCCGATACGGCGTACAAGTTTGTGAAAACACAGGTTGATTTCGGTCCACGCGTACCCAATACTGCTCAACACAAAGCCTGCGGAGATTATCTTGTATCAGCTCTTAAACAGTTTGGTGCAACGGTCACCGTGCAGGAAGCCAGCCTCACCGCCTTCGATGGCACCACGCTGAAATCAAAAAACATTATCGGATCGTACAATCCGGATGCTGAAACGCGCCTGTTGCTTTTTGCACACTGGGACACACGCCCCTGGGCCGATAACGATACGGATGAGAAAAATCATAAAACTCCGGTACTCGGCGCTAACGACGGTGCAAGCGGTGTGGGAGTACTTCTGGAAATAGCACGCCAGCTCAACAGACAAAAACCTTCAGTGGGCGTTGACATCATCTTTTTCGATGCTGAAGATTACGGAGCATCTGCCGGAAATGAAGACTCGTGGTGCCTGGGTACACAATACTGGGCTAAAAACAAACATATTCCCAACTACAGAGCACGTTACGGCATATTGCTCGATATGGTCGGCGCTCCACAGGCAAAATTTTACCGCGAACAGCTGTCCGATAATTATGCAAAATACGTAGTGGACAAGGTATGGTCCAAGGCTGCAGAACTGGGTTTCAGCAATTATTTTGTAAACAAACCGGGCGGTGCAATTACCGACGATCATCTCTACGTTAACCAGTTGGCGGGAATTCCGGCAATAGACATCATTCAGTATGATCCGTACAGCATGACCGGATTTGGTAAATACTGGCATACCACTAACGACACGATGGAAAATATCGATCCAGTAACACTGAAAGTAGTGGGAACAACCTTGCTGCACGTAATATTTAACGAAAAACCATAAAACACTGATGGACAAGACTAATATCCGGTATAAAAAAGTAGCCGTAAAAATCGGCAGTAATGTACTCACCCGTCCGGACGGCACCCTTGACATTACACGTATGTCGGCACTGGTTGACCAGATATCTGTTCTGCATAAACTGGGCGTACAACTGGTTCTTATATCTTCCGGTGCAGTAGCCTCGGGCAGAAGCGTGATGGGCATTTCGAAAAAAATGGATATAGTCGAACAGCGCCAATTATTTTCGACGGTCGGACAGGCAAAATTAATCAACCATTATTGGGAACTTTTTCGCGAACACGGAATTGTTGTCGGTCAGGTACTAACCACAAAAACTAATTTTGAAGGACGGTCGCAATATCTGAACCAGCGAAACTGCATCCGCATAATGCTGGAAAACAAGGTAATACCTATTGTGAATGAAAATGATGCTGTTTCGGTATCCGAACTCATGTTTACCGACAACGACGAACTCTCAGGCCTGATAGCCTCCATGCTCGGAATGGAAGCTTTGATTATTCTGAGCAATATCGACGGTATTTATAACGGCTCTCCTTCCAATCCGGAATCAGCCGTTATCCGGAAAATAAGGAAAGGCGAGGATATATCTGACTTTATTCAGACTTCCAAATCGACACTGGGTCGCGGGGGAATGCAGACGAAAACTTCCATTGCGCGTAAAATTGCAGACGAAGGAATAGAAGTTATTATTGCCAACGGCAAACGGGAGAATATTCTGATTGATTTGCTCGATAAGCAAAAAGATACAGTCTGTACGATCTTTGAAGCATCAGCAACGGATGTTTCGAGCGTTAAAAAATGGATTGCACACAGCGATGGATTTGCCAAGGGTGAGATTCATATTAATGAGAATGCGGAAAAAGCTCTTTCGGGTCCAAAAGCCACCAGCCTGCTGCCGGTAGGCGTTACCCAAATTACAGGAACGTTTGAAAAAGATGATATTGTAAAAATTGTGGGTTCAAACGGGAAAATAATCGGAGTGGGAAAAGTACAGTACAATAATGAGAAAGCCAGACAACTAATCGGTAAAAAAAATCAGAAACCGCTGATACATTACGATTATCTGTACATCGAAGATTAGCGGATGAAAAGCGGATTATTTCCGATTATTCCGTTTCTTATTTCTTTTTTGAGACTTTCTTCCACTTTATCGGATATCCGGACTTTGCCGAAAGCGCCAAAACCGATAATATGTTTTTAGCCGTTAATGGTGAAAGCGGTTGTGGAACAGACAAGATAGTTGTTGGCCGAAATACAGTCATCAAGTAAACTGTCGATATACCTGTTCCCTATTTCAAATCCAAGGTCAGTGAGCAGATTTTTCTTCAGGCCTAAATCAGCCATCGTATTTTCGACTATTTCACCGAACTTAATCCTTGCGGCTTCCTGATGCTGCTGTTCGTTCGGATTAGTCGCCCAGGCAAACAGAACCAGAGCTATCACAGTTAAAATGATGAAGTAGGTTGTTTTTCTCATTCTATATCATTTCTTATATGTTTGCCTTCTGAATTCGGCAACCGTAATGGCGGTTGCAATCCCCACGTTCAACGATTCGGAGGCGACTGTTCCCGGTGCAAAACAGGGAATCTGTAATCGTTCAGTCACCAGTTGCTCCACTTCAGCAGAAATCCCCTGTCCTTCATTGCCCATTACAATTATCCCATTCCTTTGCAAATTTCTATCGTAAATATTTTCCCCGTCCATGAAAGTACCATAAACAGGAATTCTTCCTTCCAGTTGACGCAAAAATAACGGCAGCTCAACATAGTGCACTTTCACATTCGCGATAGCGCCCATGGTAGCCTGAATGGTTTTGGGATTGAATACATCGGCTGAATGTGTGGAACAAAATACATGTTCGATGCTGAACCAGTCGGCTAAACGGATGATTGTTCCCAGATTTCCAGGATCCTGAATATCATCAAGCGCCAGGCTCAACTTGCTGCATGTTTCCTTTTCATCCCACAGGTGAGCGGGTTTTTCGAAAACAGCCAAAACTCCCTGCGGTGACTTCTGAAAAGTGATCTTTTTATATTCATCGGTAGTAATTTGCTCATTTTCGGCAGCAAAACGGGAAAAACGTTCAATATCAAAACTATCGGTACATACTGCCAGATACCGGCAGCGAAGATGTGGCAGTAAATCCGAAACAAGTTTTACTCCTTCGGCAACAAACAGATTTTGCTCATCCCTGTTCTTCTTCATTTCCAGTGAACGGATCCATTTTATCTTCGATTTTGATATCATAATTCAGGCAATATATTCGTTCAATTTCTTCTTACAGTCTTATTTTACGTTACAAAACTAATAAAGAAAACGAGAATAAAGCTTATATTTGCAAAAGTTTTTGAGTATGACTGATATTGCTCAGTATATAATATGAAATTTTCAAAAGGTTCATTGTTTCTTATACTTGTACTTGGATTGCTTGCCTCGGCATGTAATCCAACGAAATATGTCCCTGACAATGAACATTTGCTGAATGATGTAAAAATTGAAACTGACAACAAAGCCATCCCGAAAGAAGATATCAGTACATACATCCGGCAAACACCTAACAACGAGATATTTGGGATTTATAAAATGCAACTGGGCATTTATAACCTCGCGGGCGCTGACAGCAGCAAATGGATTAACCGGAGATTAAAAAAAATCGGCGAGGAACCCGTAATCTACAATCCATCACTGACTACAATTACCGAAAAGGAAATTACAAAGCTATTCAGTAACAAGGGTTATATGGATGTGAAAGTGAACAGTGAGGTAAGTTTCCCGAAAGAAAAACTGGCTGATGTAAAATATTCAATTCAATCAAATGAACCGTACAGACTGAACAGCTATTCGGTTAATATAAATCAGCCTGAGCTTTCGGATATTGCATCAGACACTGCTGCAAGCCTCATTAAAACAGGTAAACTTTTTGACAGCGATGTTTTCGACGAAGAAAGGGACCGGATTACTTCCAAATTCAGAGAGCTTGGTTATTACAACTTTACCAAAGATTTACTTCATTATTATGCCGACAGCAGCCTGGTTTCACACAGAATAGATTTGGTGCTGGAAATGAATGAACAGCTGAAAAAATCGGATGAAAGCATCAAAGAGCGTATTTTTCAGCAATATACCATCAACAAGGTCCATTTTTACTGCGAATCGGATAAATCAACTGATGCTGTTAATTTAACGCCGGAGCTGGATACACTTGTCCTTGGTGACTACGAACTGGTGTATGAAAACAAACGCAACATTCGTCCGACTGTGCTGATTGAACATACGCTCATCGTCCCCGGAAAGCCCTATGGCGACCGTTCGGTTGAACGCACATATAGCTCGTTGAATTCGCTGAGCTCGATCAAATATGTAAACGTAAGTTTCCGCGAAATTGCAAACGACAAACTGGATTGCTACATCGTAATTACTCCCAATAAACTGCAAACCATTTCCGCCGATGGTGAAATCACCTATTCGTCGGGTTACTGGGGATTTGGAGGCAATATAAATTACGGACACCGCAACGCCTTCAAAGGCTCTGAAACTATTTCGGCCAAAGGCAGACTTGCCTACGAATATCAGGGCACCGGACAAAAAGCCATTGAAGTCGGCACAGACCTTGGCTTGAAATTTCCAACTTTCCTGCTGCCGTTTTCGAGTCTGGATATGAGGCGAAATATACGTGCTAATACCGAAATTACAGCTACTTTCAGTTACCGCGACCGTCCGAAAGAATATACAGGTATTGTTACCGGAACAGGTTTTAAGTACAGCTGGAGTGAAAAACTACAGGTGAAACACAATTTTGACGTGCTGGATATCAGTTATGTGAATTATCCGAAAATTACCGGCGAATATCAGAATTACATCAATTCAAACCCTGCATTTGCCTACAACTTTCAGCCACACCTTATCATGCGAACCGGTTACAATGGCTCGTACAGTGGTTTCAATGCTGCTCAGCCGTTAAGAAACTACACCACCATGAATTACGGTATCGAAACAGCAGGAAATATTCTTCAGGGATTGAACTCCGTTCTCAACGCGCAGCGTGATTCGACCGGTGCCTTCAAAGTTTTTGGTATCCGATATGCTCAATATGTCAAAACTGATTTTCAGATAGCCCATTATCAGATTTTTGATGCAAACAACCGGCTGGTTTATCACGCCGGACTGGGAATAGCAGTACCGTACGGAAATGCTGAACGAATGCCATTTGAAAAACGCTTCTTTTCCGGAGGCGCTAACAGTGTGAGAGGCTGGACGGCCTATCAGCTTGGACCGGGAACGTACAGAAGTCCGGGTAATTACGTGGATTACAACACACAGATGGGTGACATAAAACTTGATCTGAATATGGAGTACCGTACCAAACTTTTCTGGAAACTCGACGGTGCGTTCTTCCTGGATGCAGGAAATATCTGGACAATACGCAATTACGAGGCTCAACCCGGTGGTGTTTTTCGTTTTGATAAATTTCTCGGACAACTTGGAATTGCTTATGGAACAGGTATCAGAGCCGATTTTTCTTTCTTTGTGTTGCGTGTCGATCTGGGGGTGAGGTTGTTTAATCCTGCACTGGAGCGTACTGAACAATGGCGCACAAATATCAAGGCAGAAGATTTTGCACTCAATCTGGCTATTGGCTATCCATTTTGATTAATAAGTTAAATGTAACAGCACTTTCGAATGAGGATATTGATACAACGGGTAAAAAGAGCATCTGTAACGATTGAAAATCATCTGAAATCGGAAATAAAAACAGGTTTACTGGTATTTGTTGGCATTGAAGATGCCGATGATGAGAAAGACAGCTCCTGGCTGGCTTCCAAACTGGTGAAAATGCGAATCTTTAACGATGAGAAAGGTGTGATGAACTTGCCTGTAACAGAGGTTGACGGCGAAATAATGATTATAAGTCAATTTACCCTTCACGCACAAACTCAGAAAGGCAACAGACCGTCTTATATCAAAGCAGCCCGTCCTGAAAAAGCGATTCCTTTGTATGAGCATTTTTGCAATGAAGTGGAACAACTATTGAAAAAACCGGTGAAAACCGGCGAATTCGGAGCAGACATGCAGGTGGAATTGATCAACGACGGGCCTGTAACTATCTGGATGGACAGCAAATTGTCAGATTAGCTCTACTAAACAGGAATTGATTAATACTTTTTCAATTACAATATTGATTTTCAGATCGTATATACATTTTTATTATTTTTTTTACCAACACTAAGGGAGGATTAATTATGATTAAACACATTCCAAATACGGTAACTTGTCTCAACCTGTTTTCTGGTTGTGTTGGAGTATGGTTTGCCTTTAACGGGAACTATGAGGGTGTAGCTCTTGCGGTAATTTTTTCAGCAGTTTTCGATTTTCTGGATGGTATGGCTGCAAGGCTACTCAGAGCTTACTCTCCTATGGGTAAGGAACTTGATTCATTGGCAGACGTAATCAGCTTCGGACTGGTGCCGGGAGCCCTGATTTTTCATATGCTTTCACCCGATTTATCACACAACTATGCATTTGTAGGGTTTCTGTTAACCATCTTTTCAGCTTTAAGGCTCGCAAAATTCAATATTGACGAACGACAAACCTCTTCGTTTATCGGTTTGCCGGTTCCTGCAAATGCCATTTTCTGGGCAGGAATAGCTTTAGCGTGGTCGGAATGGTTTATTGCAAATCCATATATCTTACTGGGACTGACTGTGTTTTTCTCCTATTTGCTCGTCGCTGAAATCCCCATGTTTTCGCTGAAATTCAAAAATCTCAGCTGGAAAGACAATAAAGTACAATTCATTTTTCTGGGTGGAAGCGTCCTGCTAATCGCCATTCTGTGGAAAAAAGCCATTTCTCCGCTTATCATGTGGTACATTCTCTTATCGGTAATTGTAAATTTCATTCAGGTAAAGAAAGCGGAAAACTAAGCATGTCTATTCAAATTTCACATATTTCCAGGTCATTTGGCAATCAGCAGGTACTCAGGGATATCAGTTTCAGGATTGATGCCGGGGAAGTTGTCGGTTTTCTCGGACCTAACGGTGCAGGTAAAACCACCACCATGAAGATTCTTGCTGGAGCGCTCGACTACCAAACCGGGAATGCAGCTGTTTGCGGCATGGAAGTTGCTGATAATCCACTTGAAACGAAGAAGAATATTGGTTATCTGCCCGAGCAAAATCCGTTGTATACAGATATGTATGTGAAAGAATATCTGCTTTTCGTGGCTGAAACCTATGGCATTGGTAAAGAAAAATACAAACGGGTTGACGAGCTGATTGATCTGGTGGGACTGCGACCTGAATTCAGTAAGAAAATCGGACAACTTTCGAAAGGATACCGGCAGCGTGTGGGTCTGGCTCAGGCATTAATTCATAATCCCAAAGTGCTGATTCTTGACGAACCAACAACCGGACTGGATCCTAATCAATTGGTTGAAATACGTAATCTTATCAGGGAAATCGGGAAAAACCGGACAGTACTCTTCAGCACGCATATCATGCAAGAAATTGAAGCCGTTTGCAACCGGGTGATAATTATCAACAAGGGTGAAATTGTCGCCGATTATACGGATGTAAAGGAAATTTCTAACTTTGGTAAAAATGATTTTCAGTTGGAAGTGGAATTTTTGAATAAAGTAGAAAAAGATGTTTTAGGTTCGATAAAATCAATTAAAAATATTGATACAAAAGACAGTAAATTGTTCAGCATTACAAGCGAAAAAGACATCCGTTCCGACATTTTTGACTTAGCTGTAAAAACCAACAATAAAATTCTCACATTGAAGCCATTGGCAAAAAGAATGGAAGAAGTCTTCAGAGAATTGACCATCGCTCCTGAATCCCCTGGATGGGACTTTAGGAACAAACAATAAAAAAAGTAATTCAACAAATATTCCCCCTTCAGGGGGCTAGGGGGCTTTCAATGGAAGAAAAATTTGATATACGAAACAATAAAAATACCGAAAAGGAATTTGAGAACGCTTTGCGACCGCTAAGTTTTTCCGATTTCAAAGGTCAGAACAAAATTGTGGAAAATCTCCGGATATTCGTTCAGGCTGCCCGTATGCGTTCCGAATCGCTGGATCATGTGCTGTTGCACGGACCTCCGGGGCTGGGAAAAACCACCCTTTCGAACATTATTGCCAACGAACTGAATGTGGGATTTAAAATCACATCGGGACCGGTGCTCGACAAACCGGGTGATCTGGCAGGACTACTCACCAGTCTGGAGTCAAATGATGTTCTTTTTATTGACGAAATTCACAGATTAAGTCCCATCGTGGAGGAATACCTCTACTCTGCAATGGAGGATTACCGTATCGATATCATGATAGATAAAGGTCCGAGTGCACGATCCATTCAGCTGGAGCTGAATCCGTTTACACTCATTGGCGCGACAACACGCAGCGGGCTTCTGACCAGTCCGTTACGGGCGCGGTTTGGCATCAACTGTCATTTTGAATACTACGATACACAGGTCATCACCGGCATCATCGAACGCTCGGCAAGATTGCTGAACGTGCAGATTGATCACAAAGCTGCTCAGGAAATTGCCGGACGAAGCCGTGGAACACCCCGTATTGCCAATGCGTTGCTCAGACGGGTACGGGATTTCGCACAGGTAAAAGGAAACGGAACGATTAATCCTGAAATAGCCGATTATGCACTCGAAGCACTAAATATTGACAAGTACGGACTGGACGAAATTGATAATAAGATACTCACTACCATTATTGATAAATTTCAGGGCGGACCTGTCGGACTTACCACGATTGCCACTGCACTCAGCGAAGACCCCGGCACACTTGAAGAAGTCTATGAACCTTTCCTTATTAAAGAAGGTTTTCTGAAACGCACTCCTCGCGGACGCGAAGTTACCGAACTGGCTTACAAGCACCTGGGTAAAGTGAAATTCGGGGGAGATATGGGAACATTATTTTAATTTTAATAAAACCAACAAAATGGATGAACTGGTTAACATCAGAACTTTCAGTCAGTCTGCTGATTTTGAAATGGTAAAAGCCTATCTTGAATCGATGGGTATTGAATGTTTCGGGAGAGACGAGATCATCAACCGCGCCTATCTTGCCAATGTGAACGGGGGTGTAAAACTCGATGTACGTGCCTCACAGGCCGAAGAAGCTATTCGTCTCTTAATTGAAGGCGGATACCTAAA
>Ga0209098_1001974_pt1 | contig 18624 bp, 22 predicted proteins | sample AD_JPNHW1_MetaG_FD_184429 | JGI IMG/M metagenome (GOLD analysis project Ga0209098, IMG submission 184429) | Active sludge microbial communities of municipal wastewater-treating anaerobic digesters from Japan - AD_JPNHW1_MetaG (SPAdes) (version 2) | ecosystem: Engineered > Bioreactor > Anaerobic... | reverse complement strand
TAAAAAAAAGGGGGTATAAATGCAACAAAATGGAATAAATGTTCTGAGTCTCTTCGACGGGATGAGCTGTGGGCAAATTGCACTTAACAATTTAGGTTTTAATATTGAAAACTATTTTGCAAGTGAGATTAAAAAACACGCAATACAAGTTACGCAACATAACTACCCAAGCACAATACAACTTGGTGACGTAACTAAAATAAAAGTAAAGTTACTTTGTTTATCGGAAGTTTATTCGTATATTTGCAGTTATGATAGTAATTTACAAAGCAACATTTCAGAATGGGAAGTGCTATATTGGCTTAACAAGGACTTCACTCTCTCAGCGAAAATCAGAACACAAAAGCCGAATGAAAGACAAGAGGTATCAGAACCTTCCACTGTACAACGCATTAAGGAAGTATGGTTTTCAAACCGTGAAATGGGAAGTGTTAGAAAGTTTGGAGACTATACAAGAAGCAGAAGTAACGGAGAAGAAAATGATATTAGAACACCCCAACAATTACAATGTGGCAAGTGGTGGTATGACAATGACATTTACAGACGATATAAGGAAGAAAATATCGGAATCACAATTGGGGAAACCAAAAACGGAGATTCAGAAAAAAAGAATTTCGGAAACATTGAAGGAGAGGTTTTCAAAAGAAAAGAATCGGAAAGTTGTTTCAGAGAAAACGAAAAAAGCAATGTGGAGGAAGGATGTTCGGGAAAATTATTTGAAAGGAATAAAGAAGATAGACTTTCAAGAGAGGTCGAGAAAGAAAAAGGAAACAGAAGAACAAAAGAGGGTAATTTTATTGACGAAGTTATCAGAGAACTATGTGGATGGGATGAATCTGATGGAATTATACAGGATTACTGGAGTCTCTTACGACTTCATAAGGAGGAACAAATTACGGTGGTTGAATATGAGGAAGGGCTCTATATGTTCAAAGGGAGGATAGACCTTTGCATTGGCGGAAGCCCTTGTCAGGATTTTTCACAAGCTAATAAAGAACGAAAAGGATTGAAAGGCGAAAAGTCAAGTTTATTTTTTGAGTATGTTAGATTACTTCAAGAATTAAAACCAAAATACTTTTTATTAGAAAATGTATCAATGGACGATTACAGCTATCAATTTATTTCTGAAACATTAGGCACTTATCCTGTTAATATTAATTCTGAACTTGTTTCCGGGCAGCTAAGACAGAGGAGCTATTGGACAAACATAGGTGCTGAAAGTTTTGATTTATTTGGAAACAGATATTCAATGATTCCACAGCCTAAGAATAAAAATATAATGTTGCAGGATATTTTAGAAAGTGGAAAAACTGACAGACAAAAAAGCCTTTGTATTTTGGCAAGGTATAAAACAAGTGCACCAATTAGAGCAAAATATGAAAAACGCTATAAAATGGGAATGCTTCAAATAGTTTACGATAACGAACACAGATTACTAACTACAAAAGAAATAGAACGACTTCAAACAGTTCCAGAAGGATATGTTGATAATGTTCCAGGAATTTCAGAAAATATGAAAGCAAATCTTTTAGGGGACGGTTGGACTGTTGGAATAGTAGAACATATTTTTTCTTTCCTAACTAGTTTTGAAAAAACAAAAGTGTGATGGCAAAAAAATAATTATGGTCAAACTTGCACAACGCTTAATCGAAGCACTTCACCCGTTTGTTGCTAACGTTACACAAGTAGGCAATGTGGCTTACTTTAACTTAAATAAATAAAATTATGTCAATATCGAAAAACAGACAAGATACTCGTTCATTAAAACATGTAATAACGACTGATGAAGGAAAAGGATTTAAGGTTATTGTTTTAGGTTCTGTTAAAGACATAGATAACAAACGTCTATTGGCATTTAAAGAAGAAATTTTAAAAAATAAATAAAAAAACTTGTTACCATGAAAAAAATTAAACTATCAGACATATTATTACTTACATCATTAGTTTTTACATATGCTGCTTTTGCATTTTTTATTTTAACAATGTACTATTTATAAAAATAAATCGTATATTTGTTTAACAAAAACATATTAACATGAAAAATCTAATTGACAGAATCACATCGGAAACACCATCGTTTTTTAAAAAAGTACGAAATATTTGTCTTGGTATCGGAATCGTTGGCGGATCTATTATAACAGCAGCAGCAACTGGTGGCATTGCTCTACCTGCATCAGTTGCGACTATTGCCGGTTATATGACAGCGATAGGAACATTCGGAGCTGGGTTGTCTCAATGTGCGAAAAAAGATAATATCGAAATCGAAAAAGAAAATTAAAAATATGTGTCAAACGGTTGGTTTTGTTTTGTTTGTTTTGAAATAATACCCACCCACATACATTAGTTGTTTTGTTAGTTTTACAACCGTTTGGCACTTAAATTACTACAATGGCAAGACCTAGCGAATATAATTTTGAAATGTGCAAAGAAATTTGCTGCCAAGTCGCAAACGGTCAAAACATTAAGACAGTTTTAAACTCAAATGAACGATATCCTTCTTTTGTCACCTGGTGCGAATGGAAACGTGAACATGATGAATTAGCTAACCTATACACACGAAGCATCCAAGATAAAGCCGAAAGCGAAGATGAAGAAATAGACGCCATCATCAAAGATTTGAAAGAAGGTAAAATAGACCCCGCATCTGCAAGATTGATTATAGACACAAAAAAATGGAAGGCATCAAAGTACTATCCTAAAATGTTTGGCGAAAAAGTGGATGTCACTTCTGACAATAAGGCTATAAAAGTTGACCCAATCAATATAGTTATAGATGGTAATTCTATTTCTTTGAAATGAATTTTGATCCGAACAGCTTATTTTATTACATGGTAAAAACATACCATGAAAAAAAAACAGAAAAAAATAAAATTATATTTTGTAACGAAGGAGGCAGTCGATCGGCAAAAACGTATGATGCTATTCACTTTATAGTTGCATTTTGCTCGCAAAATCAAGATAAACCGATACCATTACGTATTGGTTTTTTTCGTAATACATTGAAGGATAGCAGAGAAAAGTTGTACTATGATTTCAAGACATGTTTAAAAATTATAGGTATTTTTGATAGCAACAACGCATTCAAAGAAAATCAAAGCCCTGAGTACTATTTATATGGTAATAAAATCGAGTTTAGAGGATTGGATGAAGATACTGAGCAAGTTGGATATGATATTGTTTTTGTGAATGAAGCATTAGAGATAGACACAGAATCAAAGATTTCAGGCTTAAAAATGAGATGCAGTAAGCTTATGATTTTTGACTGGAATCCAAAATATACCATACATTGGATTTTCGAATGGGAAGGTAGACCAGACATTTATTTTACAAAAACAACATACAAAAATAACAAGCATTTAACGCAATCAATCATAACCGAAATTGAAAGCGAAAGCCCATGGCATTTAGATGATTTGCATTTGCCTAAAAACGAAAGACGACCACACATTAATAATCTTAAAAATAACACTGCAAACGAATGGCATTTTGAAGTTTATGGCATGGGGATGAGGGCTAATAAATCGGGCTTAGTATTTCCGAATGTCAATTGGATAGAATCACTTCCTGAGTCATATGATGTGAAGTACTACGGACTTGATTATGGGTTCACAAATGACCCAACAGCACTTACAGAAATTCGAGTAAAAAAGAATGCAGAAAGTGAAAAGATAGATGTATATTGCCGATTGTTGATTTATGAGCCAACTAAAGACGCTGATGTATTGATGAAATTAATAAATGCAATTGACCCTAAGATTAAAGAATTTCAGATTTGCTCCGATAGTGCGGACGGTGGTTTTATGATTTCCGACTTAAGAAGGAATGGTTATAATATAATAGCTGTTAGTAAGCCAGCTGGAAGCATACTATATGGAATCGATTTGATTAATAGAGTAAATTTACACATAGTTAAAAATAAAAATGCGGTTGCAGAGCAAGAGAATTATTCATACATGACAGTCAATGGTATAGCGATTAATGAGCCGGTAGACAAATTCAATCACATGTGGGATTCAATCAGATATGTTTTTATGACATTAATACGCAGATTTATTTTAAAAAATTAGTTAATTTGTATCGATTATTAAAATAATTAATATATTTGAATAAAAATACGATAAATGGCATTTAACTTATTTGGTTACGAGTTATCGAAGAAAAAAATCACAACAGATAAAAATGGCGTTGTTGTAATAAACTCAAGCCCTGAGGATTCATACGACTTTAAATCATTTGAACAAATGTATATTAATTGTCCATATCTGAGGGCCATCGTTGATTATAAAATGTCATGTTTTTCATCGTTCAAAATTCGTCAGTATAAAAAAGTAAGAGATGGAGAGGATGAAGAACAATTTAATACCAAAGAACTAAATTATTTATTAAAAGCAAATCCTTTTGAATCTATAAACAGAGTACTCGCAATGGCAATGTTTAACGAAACAGCTTATGGGGTCACGTACATTAAAGGAGTCAGGGGATTATATAATGGTTTTGAGAACACAAAAGCATTGTACTGTTTGCCTTCAAATCTTGTTGAGGTAAAATATAATGATGTTAATATAAACATATACAATAAGTTTGACATATCCCAAATAGTTAATTACTACCAATTTAACGACAATACTACAGTCGAAAGAATAGACAGCGAATATATAATCCACAAAGATGTAAGTAACTTAGTATATGATTCTAATATCCAATGCGATAGTGTTTTCACGTCAATAAAGGAAAGTGTATCTAATTTAATGTACATTCAATCATCTAGGGGGATTTTAACTCGTAATCGTGGACCATTGGGAATGTTGAGCCCTTCACCTAACAATAAAGATGCTGGTGGAGTTATTCCTATTTTGGATACAGACAAAAAAAAGATATACGAAAAGTACAAACAACTATATGGGTTAAAGCCAGGACAAAGTACAATAATTATTCCTGATGTTCCAATGGTATGGCAGTCAATGACATCTAACATCAAAGATTTATTATTGGATGAATCGGCATTACATGAATTTAATATAATTTGCGATATATTAAATGTTCCACGTGGTATTTTTGACGATAAAACAGCTTTTAATAATCAAGTAAATATTCAAAAGAAATTTTATAACGACATCATAATCCCGTATGCAAATGAGTGGGCAAAGATATTAACCGATAAGTTCAATTTAAAAGAAAGCTATTTCGTTTTAGATTATTCACATATAAGTTGCTTGCAAGATGATTTAAAAGACAAAGAAAATATTGAAAAAACAAAAACAGATAGATTGATTAATCTTTATAAATTAGGTGCTATCAGCTTAGGAGATATGAAAACAGAACTTGGATATATAACTGAAACAAAAGACTTTAAAACATATTACAATGAGTCAAATTGAATTTAAGAATTTCGAAATAAAACAAATAGATCTCAATGATACATCAAATGAGATGTTTATTGAAGGATATGCGTCAAATTTTGGCAACAAAGATGAAAAGCAAATGACATTTATTCCTGATATAATGGATTGGATGCCGTGCAGCGACATCGTTGTTAAAGGGGCTTTTAAAAAAACAATTTCTGAAAGGAAAGGACGTATTGCGTTTTGTAAAAATCATGATATTGATGATGCAAAAGGGAAGATTGTCGAATTAAAAGAAGATGATAATGGGTTATTTTGTCGCATTAGAATTTCAGATGCTGAAAATGAACTAAAAATAAAAATCAAAGAGGGAATTTATAGCGAATTTTCAATAGGATTTAAAACAATAAAAGCGACTTACGAAAAACAAAAAGATAATAGTTATATCAGAAATTTGTTAGAAGTAAAATTGTATGAAATATCTATTGTTACAATAGCGAGAAATGAGAGAAGTAGAATTACGGATATAAAATCAATACAAGATATCAATACTATTATTTCTGATATAGAAAAAGAGACTAAAAATGAAAACATACACAATAAATTATTGAGATTAAAATCACTATTAGCAGTTGAGCCGGATGACATTTCACTCAAAAGCGAAAAGCCGACTAAAGAGATAATTAATGTGTTTGACTTTGACTTTGAAAAATAACAATTAAATTATTAAAAATGAAAAAAATTAATCTTGAAGGCTTAGAAGGCAAAGCCCTTGAAACCGCAACACAGTATAATTCAATTATCGATAAAGTGGTTGGATTGGAGCAAAAAAGTGAAATTATAGCAAGTTTAGAAAACGAAATAAAATCGTTAAAAGCTGCTAATGAAAGTAATGAGTACAAAAAACAAATTGAATCACTTGAAAATGCGTTTGCGTCACGAGTAAATGAACTTGAAAGTAAAATGAACACAAAACAAAATTCTGAAAGAAAATCCTTAGCACAAGGAATTTTAGATTTCTTTGAAACAAAAGGAATCAAAAGTATCGAAGACGTTAAAAAATTCCTAAAATCATCTGATAAGGAGATGGAGTTTAAAGCCGATGTCGATAGTACAGATTTTACAGGAGGTGTAAATCGTACCATTTCACCGGTTACACCACGTTTCGCTCCATTACGCCCGATGGCATTTATTCCATTTGCAAAAACAGTTTCTGTTGGTGCTGGGAAAAATAGATGTATGTGGATACCAGCAAGTTACACATCAAATGTCGGATATGCAGGCGAAGGTAATGCAGCTACAACAGCAGATACCGCTACAGCAGTTGAAAAATATAGGGAATTTGCCAAAGTCGCTGCTAAGATGACAATTTCAGCCGAAACATTCGAAGATTTGCCATTATTTGCCAATCAACTTGCTATGCAAATGCAAGAGAACGCATTAATTTTTGCCGATGGTAAAATGTGGGATGGCGATGGAAACGACTCAACACAACCCAAACACATTTATGGTATCAAAACAAATGGTATCACTGCGTTCGATGCGGATTTAGTTCCTGACGTGGATAATGCTAACATAGCTGATTTAATTGATGCTTGTGTTACACAAATAAAATTATCACACTACGCAGCAAATGCTGTTTGGGTGTCTCCTGCTTTAGCTTTCAAAATTCGTAGAATGAAAGATAAAGACGGTCAGTACATTGTTAAAGAGTTAGTAACAGGCGAAACCGTTATTTCTGGAAATCTTAAATTGATTGAAACAGAAGTATTAACTAATAATGAAATGTTAGTAGGTAATACTAATGCAATTCAATTCTGGATTAAACGCAATTTCATTCTTAAATTTGGACAATTTGGAGACGGTGTAGAAACAGACACATACAAATCAGTTCTTTTTGCTCGCGTTCAATCAGTAGTTGAGGACGAAGATAAAAAAGCACTTGTTTACGTTTCAGATGTAACAAGTTCAGTAGCTGCTATTAATGCTCTAAATTCATAGCAAATGAAATGTTTCATTAAAATACAATTTGACAAACGGGAGGTCGGTGCAGAACTCGACCTCCACGAGTCAATTGCTAAAAGATTGGAACAAAAAGGATTTGTTTCTTTCAATCAAATTGAAAAAAATAAAACAGAAGAAAAAGTAAAAAACATTAAAAAAGTAAAGTAAAATGAAAAATATATTATTAATAATTAGTATGCTAATTGTTGGAAGTATTACCACGATAGCACAAACAAATAAAGTCATTTCAACAGATAAATACATCGTTGAATATAATGGAGTAGCGACATCCGACACTGTAGGCGGAACTGTAACAACTTGGAACAAACCAATATTGTTAGACAGTTACAATAAAGTATTTTACAACTTTAAAGTAAAAGTAACAGAAACGGCAACATTTTCATGTACGATTAAATTGCAGGGAAAAGTTTTTAGTGATGATGCTTATACAGATATTACAACTAAAACTTATAAAGGGGTTGGCACAGACACAACAGTCACATTTATTCAAGACACGTCAGCTAGTAAGTACCGATATTTTAATGTGTTGATAACACGCACTGCTGGCACAGGTAAATTGACTTATATTAAATCATCGTTTAAACGATAAATAATGACCAATATAGTTTTAAATAGCGATTTCGTTCACCCACGTTATATTTCACAAACAAATGAAAATATTTCGGATATAATCACCAAGTTGATAGCTAGTGAAGAACCAAAATGTATTGAATTATGTTTTGGAATGTTTGCACAAAAATGGGTTTACGATAACGTTCCAAGTGAAGAAGATGAAACGTATTACGTATTTTATAACGGTGGTTATTTTACCAATAATGAAGGTAAAAATGTTTATGTTCCTGGAATTAAAACTATATTGGTTGATTTGCTTTATTTTTATATTTCACAAAAAATACAATTCATAACTACATCTGTTGGTTCTGTTGTCTCTGGCGAAAATAGGACTGATATTGACATCATCAAATCACAAGCGATAGAGGCTTTTAATTCAGCAGCCGAAAAATTAACAGCTATGAATTATTATATAGAATCGAATAGCGATTTATTTGCTGATTCTGGTATTGAATTGCAAACGTTAAATTATATTAACTATTTTGGCATATGACAAATCCGATACAAATATTAAAGCATGTTATTACAAGTTATGCAAATCCTATACCTGTTTATTTGGGTAGTTGGGAAGAAATAGCCTATAACATGCAAATGAAAGGTGTATCAAATAGTCAAATTTACCCAGCAATAGTAATACCATTAGGATATAAATACAGCTTTGGCGAATCATTAATATATGAATGTATCATCAAAGATTTACCAGTTTATTTTTTGACATCAACAAAATCTGACGAAAACTTAGACAATAGATACAATGCAACTTATAATGGCGTTTTATACCCATTGGTAGATAAGTTTGAAAGTATCATTTTGAAAAGTAATAAGTTCGATTTGCATGTTAAAGGCATGAATCAAGAAATAAAACGAGTTGTTACTGAATTTCCTTTTGATAGTAAAATGAAAACAGACCAAAATAAACTAAAAGATATAGTTGACTGTTTGGAAGTAAAATATGAAAATATAGCATTAAAAAAAATAAAATTTAATCTTTAATAAAGTAAAAAAATGAGCGGCATAAACCAATTCCAAAATGATGCAGTAGCATCGCAAAATTTAGGACACAACAAATTAGTCTTAGATTCACAAACTATTATTTCACAAATTGCAATAACACCAAGTGATTTTGCTTTTACAACAATTACAGATGCTTTAGACACTGATAAATGGGTAGAATTATTCAAAAAACCAAAAGCATCACGTGGATTTTTGACTCCAAAATGTGATGATAATGCTGACAAATCGAAAGAGGCAACGTTTTTCGATTCAAAGATTAACGGTCAGTTGAAGATATCAAACGGATTAATAACGATTGAATTGATTCATGGTACTGAAAACGAAAAATTGTACCAAAAAATTATTTCGTTTGATAACAAAACAGTACGTGTGTTTCTTTGCGACATTAACGATAATATCATTGGAACTAGTCCTGATAATACCAAAATCAGAGGTTTTGAAACAACAATTTTCGTTACCAATCGCAAATTATCTGACGGCACAAAACCATCGCAATTCAGCATTATTTTGAATCTTAAAAATACAACTGAATGGAGAAACCAAAAAGTTGTAATGCAGCCGATGAAATTAGCGGAACCATGGCAAATTGATAACTATGACGGTGTTTATGACACATATCTAACTACTAGCAATGTAACAGCAGCAGGAATGAATGTAAAAGTAACAATTGATAGTTACGTTGAAACAGACCCATCTGGACAAATCAGTTCATTGACCAAAGATGATTTTGTTTTGAAAGATTCAACAGGAGCAGCTAAAACAATAACATCAGCAACATATACAGATGATGGATATGTAATTGTAGCTACACTTGCAACAGGCGACACAATCAATCTAAAAGAATGTGCATCATTATCACCAGTTGACATTTGGATTGAATCAACTGGTGCTAAAATACTAACTGTTACTGCATAATGATAATTAACGGTACTGATTACAATGAAGTATCGGTAGCTTCATTAACGTATGACCAATTTCGAGAATTGCACAAAGATTTACCGTATTTTAAAATTCTTGTGCCTAAGTTGAGAGAAAAAGAACTCAAAGACACTTATAATAAATTGGTTAGTAAGGAACAAAAAAAGAAACGTTAATTTGAAATATAGGGGATAATTTAAATTTATTATCCCCTTTTTTTATGAAAATAAAATCATTATATCAACTCGTTATAAAAGTCAATCTAAATGAGACTTATACGTCAGTCGTAAAAAATAACGATGACAATATAGTTGATTTAGTCCAAGACCAATTGTCGCATGGTTTTATAAAATCAAATAACCAATTAAAACAATTCAGCTATAAAGATTCTGATTATAGAAATTACAAACTATCAATAAATGCGAGAGCAAATGGATATGTAGACTTGCGAAACACAGGCAAATTCTACGAAGGAATGTATTTAGACGTAAAAAAGTCAGCCACATTTAAAATGATGTCAAATGATAGCAAGTTTGAAAAGTTAAAAAACAAATATGGTAATGATATTTTAGGGTTAGGAGGTAAATATATTGCCGAAATGGTAGATACGTATATTTACCCAAATTTAATGATGTCTTTAAGAAAACAATTACAGTTATGATGTACGAAAATAGCGAAACACTACCGGCATTCAATTTTTTCAAGATAGTTGAAACAAATGATTTCAGCTATATGTTTGAAAAAAATAAAATTAAATATGATATTGATGCTGAATCGGTTTTTAATAATATATCAGATGAAATAAACGAAATTTTAGGAACTAAAAACGATTTTTCATCATTCAATAATATAAACAAGCTTAAGTACAAACATTTGATACTCACAAATGCGATTGAGATATTAAGCAATAGAATTGACTTTTATTATATCGAATGGTGCAAGAAAAATGGGTATAAATTCGATATAAGCAACGGAGATACATATCGTGAAAGCATAGAAAATCTATTACGGCAAAGTAAATCATTGGCTCAAAAGATAAATTTAAAAGTTAATGAATTATCAGAATCGCAAAAAAAGACAAAACTTGACATGTATCAATTAAATACACAGGTTGAGAAACATTTCAAATTCAATTTAGACATGAAAAAAATTTGCATAAAACAATATGCAAATTACATTATAGATTACAAAAAAAGCACTAAATAATTATGGCAGACGGTACAATTGAAAGAAAAGACGTCATATCAGATGACGTCTTCAAAGGACTTGACAGTTTAGAATTATCTTTGAAAAAGAATGTCGATTTAATTGATATATTGACAAAAAAAGCTATTGAAAACAGCAAGCAGATAGCAACAACGACTAATCAAGCGATAAAAAATGATTCTGAATTGCTCGACTTGCAAAAACGTTCAATCCAAGCTCAAACATCTGTTTTTGAAGCTCAAAAAAAGGTTATTGAAACTAAACAGCGGTTAAACACAGAAGAACGGGAACAATTACGCTTGGCAAAACTGATTGAAAAAGCAAACTCAGATGAAAGCGGGTCAGTTGAACGATTGAGAGCTAATATAAAGATGCTTGAAATCGAACGTATAAAAATGGTCGATGTAACAGGAAAAAATAAAGATGCTTACACAAAGTTAATATCTGAAATAGAAAGACTTAGAGCCGAAGAATTAAGCCTTGGTACTGTACAGGATAAGCAACGGGCAAATATAGGTAATTACAAAAGTCATTGGGATGGATTGGGCAACTCGATAAACCAAATTACACGTGAAATGCCAGCATTTGCATTTAGTGTAAATACAGGTTTCATGGCATTAAGCAACAACATTCCAATGCTAGCAGACCAAATTAATTTATTGAATCAAAGGAATAAAGAACTGCGGGAAAATGGAGAAAAAACTACTCCTGTTTGGAAAACAATTTTAGGTTCTGTTCTATCATGGCAAACGGCATTATCTGTAGGAGTAACATTGTTTACAGTTTATGGAGGTAAGATGATTGAATGGATAGGTAATTTATTAAAATCTAATGTTGAAATTGAGAAACAAGTTGAATTGCAAAAGCAAATTAATGACGCAAGAAATCAAGGATACAAAAATGCTGTAGATGAAAAAGTTAATTTAGATTTATTATACCAAATCAGTCAAGACCAAACACGCTCATTAAAAGAACGTAAAGAGGCTGTAGATATGTTGCAAATGCAATACCCTAAGTACTTTAAAAACCTATCCGATGAATCAATTTTAGCGGGCAATGCTACAAAAGCGTATAATCAACAATCATTAGCAATACTCAATGTGGCTATGGCTGAGGCTTATAGATCTAAAATACAAGAAAATGCTAATAAACTTGTTGATATTGAGGAACAATTAAGAATTTTAGATATTGAGGATAAACTTATAAATAATAAAATTGTCGCAAGCACTTTAGAAGAAAAAATATTAGCATCTAAAATCCAAAATATGGATGCCGATGATAAAATATCACGACTAGCCGATATTTCATTAGAAAGGAATAAAAAACAAATTGAACAATATAATATATTAACTGCTAATCAACAATTAGCGTCAAAAATACAAGTTGATGGATTAAAAGAATATAACGATTTAAAAAAAGCACAAGAAGATGCAGATAAAAAAGCCGATGAAGAACGAAAAAAAAGAATAGAAGATGAAAAGAAAAAATATGAAGACACCATTAATTTACAAATCGAACTTTACAAAACGAAGTTTGAAAATATAAAAGAACAAACACGCAATTTGACAGCAGATGAAGATGGATATTTTTATAATTCAATTGAAAAACTAAAAAAAGAAGTCCAAGCATCTCAATTAACGGCATTAGAAAAACAAAAGATAATTAACAACTTATCAGAATATCAAAAGAAGATTAATGATTATGAGTTAGGATTTATTAAACAGCGAGACGAAGCTGACATTAAATCATATAAAGACGCTTTAGAACGTCAAAAAGAACTCGCAAATGCCACTAAAGAACAATTACAGGCAAATGTTGACTTGTTGGTCGAAGAAGCTAATCAAATGCAATCTAAAGACAATTATGATGTAAGTAATAAAGAACTTGAGTTGATGAAATCAAAACTCGAGAATCAAAAATTAATTGTCGAATCTACTGAAGACGAAGGGGTTTCCAAAGAGAAAAATTTAAGCAAATTAGAAAAAGAAATTAGTGAAATAACTAAAAAACAAAAGGCAAAATATAAAGAGCTTGTTACTGATGTCAAAGATTATAGCTCACAAGTTAATGACATAATTAATGGAGTTTATGAAGTTCAATTAAATGATCTTACAAAACGAGAAAATGCAGAACTGGCATCAGCAGAAAAAAGGAGAGATGCAAATATAGCGGCTGGTATGGCTGAAAATGAAGCCAATAAAAAGTACCAAGATGAACAGGCAGCTATAAAAAGGAAATACGCAAAAGAGGAATTTGAAATTAAGCTAAAACAAGCGAAATGGGAAAAGGCATATGCTTTAGTTCAAATTGCTACAATGACAGCTTTAGCTATAATGAATGCTTGGGTAAAAGAATTTACAGCGGTGGCAATTGTAAAAATCGCATTAATCGTTGCTTCGGCTGCTACTCAAACAGCTTTGGTTCTAAGTAAACCACTTCCCGCTGCACCTGAATATTGGAAAGGAACTAATTATCACCAAGGTGGTTTGGCAAAAGTTGGCGACAGATACGGACGTGAATTAGTTACATTACCTGACGGGAAACAATTCATAACACCCGACACAGATACAATTATTGATTTACCAAGAGGGACTAAAGTAGATAGCAATGCGAAGTTGCGTAAGATGCTATCTGGAATTAACACAACAGAATCATTAAAAAATAATGATGAAAATAATATACTTTTGAAAGAATTATTGGACGTAACGAAAAATAAAAAAATGTTACATGTAGACATCAATGAAAGAGGTATTTCTTTAATAGCTGATTCAGGAACAAGTAAGACGAAATATTTGGACAATAGATACAGAAATTAACTATATTTGAATAATGTATAAATTCATTTTAAATAGCGAACATAAAGGCGAATTACTCGTTTCTACACCACCGCAAGGAACAGAAGAAATGAGTGTTTCAATATCTAGGTCAAAGACTTATGAAGGTTCTTTAATGAGTTTTGTCTGTGGATTAAAATTCGTTAAAGAAGCGAAGAGATATATTGACTCTATACGATTTGAATATGGAATTGACAGCGTTATATCTATAACAATTTTAATATATAATCCTAAGATATTCAAATATGAATTATATTTTAAAGGCATATTCAACTTAGAAACGTTTAATTGCCGAAAAGACTACTCAGAATGTGATATTGTAAGTGGATTGCTTGAGCTAACATTGAAAAATCGTGATGACGTAAGTGTCATTTATGATTCCATGGAAACTGTAGATGGTGGTGTTATTAAGCCGTATTTTAATGAATATGAAACAATATATCTTGACGAATTAAGACCAAACAAGACATGCCAAGCTGTTTATATTAAACATCTTTTTGAACGTGTTCTTTGGTCCATTACAGGCGAACAATACATTTTCAAATCTGATTTCTTCGATTTTAATAACGCAAAAGGTAATAATTATGGGGCTTACTATTTTATAACAATAGGTGCTTTTATGTCAAATAATCCGAATAAAAAACTGACAATATCATTTAAAAAATTATTTGAATCATTAAGAGATATATTTGGGCTTGGTATGTGCATAGAATACGATACAACAATGAAAAAATACATTCGTGTAGAGCCTATTGATATGTTTTATAATCCCGAGTTGATATGCCAAATTGATAATCTTACGGATTTAACAATACAGGCAAATACAGAACTTTTACCAAACAAAATAATAGTAGGATATACTGGAGGAACAGGAAATCAAGATGATGTTTTTGATACAGAATATAACATCAAGACAACATATATCACACCGATTAAACAGACGAAGCATGAAGCATCTTTTTTATCAGATATTAAAGCCGATGCTTTATCGATGTGTGTAGCTTTAGATAATCAATATGAAGTTGGTAAGGAGGGGAAATATGATGATACGTTATTCATTTTAAGCTGCAAAAAAGAAAATAACAAATTCGTACTAAAAAATAATACTGACTTTTATTACTTTGAAAGTAATTCGCCGTATTCAATCAATGCAGATATTTCTCCGATTAGAATGCTTATAAATAATAGCATTAAAACAACTGTTTTTAAGAAAAATTATATAAATAGTAAGTTAAAGTACAGTGAATCAGACAGCAGTGCAATGTTAACAACGAAATTTGAACAAGATGTTTTTAATGTTTCCGATTTTGTTGATATAAACATTTTTCAAATGAAAGACAGTATTTTATCTGAATTCATATGTTCATTTAATGCACCTGTATCACGTGAATTGCTCAACAAATTGATATCAAATTCAAACGGATTAATAAAATTTTACAATTATATTCGACATAGATACGAATACGCATTTGTTCAAGATATTTCGACTAAAATTATAGATAAGTCAACAAATTTCAATTTATTGCTAGCGAATGAAAAATTTTATAGTAAATTTGAAATGTTATCTGTTGAAACGTCAGTTTTGGCGATGACCGAAAATAATAATTACATAGCCTTATGACCGACATTTTTGTAATACCAAAATCGAATATAATAAGATTTGTAAGACAAAATACAGCATTACAAACACTTGATAATAGGCTATTATATGAAGACACGCTAAATATTCGTTCAGATTATCCATTTTACACGCATTTTGACAATTTTGATACGATTAGATTTCAATTCATATCGAATCGTGGTTTGACAAAATATCTTATACGATTATTCAGACAAGACGGTAGTTATTTAGGAGAATACACAGATAATTTGACCAAAGTTTTTGATATCGATGAATATTCAAAGATATATCAATTTGAATATCATTGCAATTTATTACCATCTACAGGTGTCGCATATTATTTTACAATTGATGTAGCACAAGCGAATGGATATCCTTCGATGAAATATATATCTGAGCCTTTTAAAGTAGGGTCATTTCACGATGGGATTTATTATAAATTGTTTCAATATACGTATTCTGAAAACGATGGAATATATTATAATGAATCAAATCCTATTATTTTTGAATGCAGATTATCGGGGCTTGACTTGCAAGATGTAACTAATAGTACTACGTCTTCTGTTTATCGAGGTTATGATAATAATCTCGTAAATCTTAATACAACTAAACAACGAATAATTAACATAAAATTAGACCCTGTACCATTATATTTTGCCGAAATTCTTGATTTAGCATTTGCACATCAGTATTTATTTATAAATGGTGTGCAATATGTTTCTACTGAAGACTCTAGCAAGTACAGTCGGTTTAAAGACTCAAATATGTTTGAATTTGTGGCTCAAGTTTCAGAATGCAATTATGAAAATTATTACAACTTACAAAGTACAGGTTTAACTCCTGATATTGAAAACGGTCATTTGAAAATTAGCGAAAACGGATTATTAAAAATAAGTGAAAACGGATTACTTAATATAAATTAATATGGCAATCGAGGATAAATACATACGGGAACTAACACCAACACCTGCATCTGATATAAGAGCTACTGATATGTTGGCAGTCGACAGGGAAGGATTCACAGAATCGCAACTCATATATCTTGGTGATGTTGCCATTGGTAGACAATACAGGTTAGATATAAATAATTGGGATTTTAGAGCGACAAGGCATAAGATTATCGAAAATATACCCTCTGATTTGATATTTATGGAGGGAATTACAGTTTTTGACGATGATGGTGAAGCACATTTAGGTAGTTCTATTTTCGATTTGTACTTGGCTGGTGAACTTGGTCATAAATTATACAGACGTGATGATTTTAATCAAGCTGGTTATTATATGCAGCCTGTTTCTTTTGGAATAAGAGCTCATACTGAAACGGTTAATAGCGTAAAGAATCTGCGTTTAATGCACAACTATCCATCATTATTAGATAGTTTTGTAAATACATATAGTATTTTTAATGCAAATAAATATAAATTAATATGTGGGGAAGGCTCTTACCAAGCTAAATTAGTTTATGGCAATAATATTGGTGAATTTGTTGTAAAGCCTGATTTTGTCGTAATTGATGATAACAATTACTTTTTTCAAAAAGGTACCGTTGTTCAAGAAGTATCAAGCACTGCTGATGGCGATATCCTTTTAACATTATCAAAAAAGACAATAGACACTACAGGTAATAGTGGGTTTGACACGTCATTCATGATACCTAATAGATGTTTTACCGACTCAATGAAATACGCATTAGAATGCAATCCTACCGCATTTATTAATGGAGAAGGGTTAGGCACATTTATACCGGAAGTTGGACATCTCAATAAATTTGCTAATAATGCGGGCAAAAGAGCTACAATGATTGTTATTTTACCATTTAAAACAGTATAAAAATGGCAGATACACCGATTATACCAAGAGGGATAAATTCAATTTACATACAAGATTTAAGCATATTATCTGAATTGCCTAACGATGCCGTATTATTGGTCATTAATAATGGTAAACCATATAAGATTACAGGAGGACAACTAAAACAACTTTTAATAATCGAAGGTGATAGCGTTTATGCTCCATTAGTTGATGGAAAAGTACCTATTGATTTTTTGCCATCATCAAATGCAGATATAAATGATGTATTAGGAGCTGGGAATATAGCTTTAGACAAAGAGATTAAATTTACTCATAGTTATACCTCTGCTTTCTCTGTTTTTGACGAAAATGGCATCGTATTTACTTTTGAGGCTTCTGAGTCAATGGTTACTGCGGTACAATCATCTTTGAAAAATCTAAGTTTACAAAATACCGTGCTAAAAGATGTTGCTCGTGGAATAGAAGATACTGATGGTGTAAATGTATTACAATTAAATTCTAAAGCCGACAAATCAACTACTTTACAAATTGGTGAAACAATTTACGACTTATCGCAAAATCGTGTGTTCCCATTACCTATTGGATCAGGTGGTTACGAAGCAAATGTATATTTGACAAATATAGACAGCTCAAATAGTGGTTATAAAAAAATGGCTTACACGCCTGAATTAACAGAAACGATTAAGTCAATAGTGGCTACAAATAACACCGTTTTAGGCGAAAAATACTTGTACGATTCTCAAATTGGAATAACAAATATACCATCTGGTGAATGGAAATTTAAACTATATGGTAGAATTTCATCAACTTCTGGAGGTACTTCCACAGTTACAATTCGAGTATTCAGATATTTGGAAAATGGTACTGAAGTTGATTTAGTTTTCGGGTCAAAAGTAATAAGCAACACGACTAATGATACAATTCAATTTACATCAACACAAGCGGCAAATGTAATTTGTAACTCGACTGATAGGTTAGGTGTTCAGATTTCATTAACGACAACAAGAAATTCAGCAACAACATTTTATTATTCGCTCGGAGATGGAAATGCAGCTTATATAAACTCGCCATTGCCTTTTCGTCATGAACTATTAAGGAATCTTGAATGGTTGGCAAGTGGACACAAAGGTACAGCTAGCAAATTAGCAGGATTTGATTCATTTGGTAATGCTGCTGAAATAGATAAGTTACCAGCAACGGCAATAACAATAAACCCTACAGTATTAAATAATCTTTCAGT
>Ga0209098_1001973_pt1 | contig 18647 bp, 12 predicted proteins | sample AD_JPNHW1_MetaG_FD_184429 | JGI IMG/M metagenome (GOLD analysis project Ga0209098, IMG submission 184429) | Active sludge microbial communities of municipal wastewater-treating anaerobic digesters from Japan - AD_JPNHW1_MetaG (SPAdes) (version 2) | ecosystem: Engineered > Bioreactor > Anaerobic... | reverse complement strand
GAATTATTTTGTCACGCCAAGACGCCAAGTACGCCAAGTTCTTTTCATTTTCTCCTTTGCGTTCTCTGCGACTTTGCGAGGAACTATTACAGAACTTCGCTCAGTTTCACCGGTCGTCCTTCGGAATATGATTTCTTAGCTGCCAGTGCAATAGCAACGGACATCAATCCGTCGTGCCCTGAAACGGGAAGTTCTGAATCGTTCGATACCGCATCGCAGAAAATCTTCATTTCGTTGGCATACGCTTCCAGGTAACGATCCATGAAGAAGTTCAGAGGAAGGGTTTTATGTACGCCATCAACCGTGTAATACCTATGATTTTCAGGGTAATTATTATCAACATTAACCATTCCCATCGATCCAAAAATTTCTACACGCTGGTCATAACCGTACACCGCTTTCCGGCTGTTGTCAATTACCCCAATAGCCCCGTTCTCAAAAGTCAACGTAATGATTGCCGTATCCACATCGCCTGCTTTACCAATTTCAGGATCGACCAGAACAGCCGCTTTTGTATAAACCTCTGTTACTTCGCTTCCAACAACATAACGGGCCATGTCGAAATCGTGAATAGTCATGTCGAGGAAAATGCCACCCGATACAGCACTGTATTCAGCTGGTGGAGGCGCCGGGTCACGCGAGGTGATTTTCAGGATATGCGGATCGCCAATTTTCCCTGCCTTCACCATTTCGTGGATTTTCAGGAAATTGGGATCGAACCGGCGGTTGAAACCGACCATCAGCTTTACACCCGCTTTATCAACAGCTTCAATCGCCTTTTTAATTGCAGCCAGCGTTAAATCGACCGGCTTTTCACAAAAAATATGTTTCCCGGCCTCAGCTGCTTCGATAATATATTGTGCATGGGTATCGGTAGGCGAACAAATAACAACAGCCTCGATTCCCGGATTTGCCAAAACATCTTTGTAGTTGTTTGTTACCAGGCCAATCCCAAACTTTTCGGCCAACTCACGGGCACTTTCCTCATTGATATCGGCGATGGCCAATACTTCAGCCTGGGGTACATTCTGAACCAGGGTAGCAGCATGTACTTTCCCAATACGTCCGGCACCAATTACGCCAATTTTTAATTTCTTCATGGTTTATTATTAGCTTTTTGATTATAATCCCAACGTTTTGATGTATTGTCTGTTTCTGTCGGCACATGCTTTCGGGTTACCCATTCCGGGCAGCACGTCCTGCTCAACCACAATCCACCCATCGTATTTTTGATTTAGCAATTCACTCACAATGGCTGGAAAATCAACAGCTCCCTTCCCGAGTTCACAAAAAACGCCTGCATTTACCGATTGGAAATAATCCATTCCTTCTTTCCTCGATTTTTGGGCAATATCGGGATGGCAATCTTTAAAGTGAACATGCCAGATACGGGATCCATATTTTTTCAATGCATTCAACGGATCGCCACCACCATACATATAGTGCCCCATGTCGAGAACCAGTCCAAGCAAGGATGGATCGGTGAGCGAAAGGAGTGTTTCGATTTCTGCAGGTGTTTCAACATAACCGGCACAATGATGGTGAAAGACGGTGCGCAGACCTGTTTTTGCATTCACTTCAGCAGCTACATAATTGGCGCCTCCGGCAAAAGTCTTCCACTCGTCATTGGTCAATCCCATTCCGGAGGTTACTCGTCCTGCATTTTTTGTCCGTTCAGGTACGCTCCCATTCTCGTCGGCAAGGACAATGAATGCATTGGGAAAACCAGCATCTTTCATCAGCTTTGCCGTACGGACTGCCACCTCGGCACCCGCTGCATGTTTCGATTGATCTTTCAGAAAAACCGGAACAAAAGCGCCCAATAATTCAAGTTGCCGTTTGTCCAGTTCGGCTCTCAAAAGAGAAGGATCGGTGGGCATAAAGCCCCAGTCTCCAAGTTCCGTACCGGCATAACCTGTTTCCCCGATTTCATCGAGGACCTGTTCAAAACCGGCAGCTTTGCCTTCGAGTTCAAATTCGAGTACACCCCACGAACAGGGCGCGTTTGCTATCTGTATCATTTTTTTTAGAATTTTCTTGTCCACTCATCATGCCAGCGCTCTACTACCACCTTGGTTTGGGTGTAAAACTCGATGGCATGATGCGATTGAGCGTGCAAATCGCCAAAAAAGCTGTTTTTCCATCCACTAAAGGGGAAGAACGCCATTGGCGCCGCAACGCCAATGTTTACACCGATATTTCCGGCCATGGCATCGTGACGGAACGTACGGGCAGCAGCCCCGCTGTTGGTGAAAATACAGGCTGAATTCCCATAAGAGCTCTGATTGACCAGATTGATTGCTTCATCCAGATTTTCAACATTCATGAGGGCCAATACCGGACCAAAAATCTCGGTGGCATGAATGGTGCCGCCAATTTTTATGTCTTCAAAAATGGTTGGTCCAACGAAATGGCCATCTTCAAACCCTTTCACCGAAACATGACGTCCGTCGAGCAGCAATGAATCGCCCTCTTCAATCCCCTGTTCTATCAGCCTTTTGATACGTCTGCGGCTCTCAATGGAAATAACCGGCCCCATATCGGCTGCCGGATCCATTCCATAACCACAGGTTTTTGTCTTTGCCGCCTCGACCAATTTGGATGTAAACTTTTTCCGGGCATCACCCACCAAAATAACCAGCGAAGCAGCCAGGCAACGCTGACCGGCACAACCGAAAGCACTGTCGACAATGATTTTTACGGTGGTATCAACGTCGGCATCGGGCATCACCACGATCGGGTTCTTTGCACCACCTTGTGCCTGAACCCGCTTTCCATTGGCCGTTCCCCGCTGATAGACATGTTTGGCCACAGCCGTAGAACCAACAAAGCTGATTGCTTTGATATCGGGATGATCGAGAATGGCATCGACCGTTTCTTTCCCTCCGTGAACCATATTCAGCACCCCGGCAGGAAGCCCCAGTTCCTCGAGAAGCTCGAAAATACGGGTCATGGTACCTGGGACCTTTTCCGATGGTTTAACAATATAGGTGTTTCCACAAGCCAGGGCATACGGCATGAACCAGAAGGGGATCATGATCGGAAAGTTGAACGGGGCGACACAAGCGCTCACCCCAATGGGTTGCCTGATCATAAATTCGTCGATTCCCGTGGCAATATCTTCCGAGAACTCACTTTGCATGAGGGTTGGTATTCCACAAGCCACCTCAATATTTTCAACGGCACGAATCATCTCGGCCTTCGATTCGGCAAATGTCTTTCCACTTTCGTTGGTACATATTTCAGCGACCTCGTCGGTATGCGCCTCCAGCACCTGCTTCATTTTAAACAGATACTGAACACGCCGGGTTGCTGGCATATCACGCCATGCTTTTGCCGATGCCGCAGCAGCTTTTGCTGCAAGGTCAACATCTTCACTGCATCCTTCCGGGACTTTGCACAATGTTCGGGTCGTTGCCGGATTATTTACCAATAGCACTTTTTCACTTTGGCTTTCAATCCATTTCCCGTTGATGTAATTTTTTAGTACCGTATTGTTCATCTCCTTGATTATTAATTTTCTTTTAACCACAAAAGAATCAAAAACTTTCTCAGGGCACACAAAGGATAAAACCCCCTGTTTTCTGATCCGTACTGGTTCTCTTTGCTTTTTCTCTTTCTATTTTTCTTGATCTAACTAAACTATCCTATTGTCATTTGGTACTTTTTTCTAAAAAAAGTACCGTTGTTTTTGTTTCTTCTCCCGATATACCTTGTAAGCCTCCTGAACCGTTTCCAGTTCAGAAACTTCAGCCACGGCAACTTCCCACCACGCATAACCAGGAATCCCTTTAAATAAATCGGTTTCAATCACAATTACCGTGGTTTTGGTTTGAAGTTTTGCTTCTGTCATGGCAGCTTTCAACGATGGTATGTCGGTTGCTTCAATGACATGAGCGCCCAGGCTACGGGCATTTTGTACAAAATCGACAGGCAGATTTCCGGCACTCAGAGTTCCTGCTTCCTGATCCCGGAACTGGTAACGGGTTCCAAAACGCTGCGAACCTACCGATTGAGACAAGGCCCCAATACTTCCAAAACCATTGTTGTTCAATAAAATGATATTATATTTTACTCCTTCCTGAATGGAAGTGATCATTTCGTTGTTCATCATCAGGTAGTTTCCATCGCCGACCATCACCCAAATTTCACGATCGGGACAGGCCAGTTTGGCGCCAATTCCGGCGGCACATTCATACCCCATGGTTGAATAGCCATACTCCAGATGAAAACCTTTCGGATCGTGGGTTCGCCACAGCTTGTGCAAATCGCCGGGCAGGCTTCCTGCTGCACAAAGCAACACATCGGCCGGATCGACAAAATCGTTTACAGCACCAACCACTTCCACCTGGCTAACCGGGAGTTCGCCTTTTGCTTCATAAACCGAAGAAACATACTGATCCCATTCTGCATTTAATTTGGCTATTTCCTGCTGATAGGCAGAATCGGTTTTAAAACCGGATAAAAGGCCGGAAAGCTCTTCCAAACACACTTTTGCATCACCGGTTAAAGGTAACGCCCCGTGTTTGAACGAATCGAATTCAGCCACATTGATGTTAATGAATTTCACTTCAGAATTTTGAAAGGCCGTCTTTGAAGCGGTAGTAAAATCGCTGTAACGGGTACCAATTCCGATTACCAGATCGGCTTCGCCCGAAATTTTGTTGGCCCCGGGAGTCCCGGTTGCACCGACAGCTCCAAGATTCATCGGATGATCGTAAGGCAGGGAACCTTTCCCTGCAAATGTTTCTGCTACAGGAATTCCAGTAGCTTCAACAAAACTTTTCAGCACATCGGTCGCTTCGGCATAAATTACCCCACCACCGGCAATAATCATTGGCCTCTTTGCCTCCTTAACAAGACGTACAGCCTCGTTCAACAGGGACAAATCGGGACGCGGACGAGCAATTGTCCAAACCTTTTTTCTGAAGAGTTCAATCGGGAAATCGTATGCTTCGGCCTGAACATCCTGTGGAATGGACAACGTAACCGCACCCGTATCGGCTGGTGAAGTGAGCACCCGCATTACTTCCGGCAATGTGGTAATCAATTGTTCGGGTCGGTTAATGCGATCCCAGTATTTCGACACCGGTTTGAAACAATCGTTGACTGAAATATCCTGCGAGGATGCCGATTCGAGTTGTTGCAGCACGGGTGCCACATTCCTGCGGGCAAAAATATCGCCAGGAATAAGCAGCACAGGAAGCCGGTTGATGGTAGCACATGCCGCACCGGTAACCATATTGGTCGCTCCGGGGCCTATCGATGAAGTACAAACCCAGGCGCCCAGCCGGTTTTTCATTTTGGCATAAGCGATGGCAATATGTACCGAAGCTTGTTCGTTCCGGGTCATTATGTATTTGAACGACGGGGTTTGCTGCAATGCCTGCCCAATACCCGCGACATTCCCGTGACCGAAAATGCCCAAACAACCGGCAAAAAATGGTTGTTCTTTGCCATCGCGCACCACATATTGCTGCTGAAGAAATTCAACAACGGCCTGAGCTACTGTTATTCGTTTTGTTGCCATATTTTCTTTTTTACCACAGAGAGAACAGCGTTTTCACAGAGGAAACAGAGATTATTTCTTTGTGACTTCGTGTCTTTGTGTTTCATCTTAATTAAAATCCTCCTTTTGATTCAATAAATGCCATTGCTTCCTCAAGCGTAGGATTAAAATTCGAACAACCGGGTTTGGTGACCAGTATGGCTCCGCAGGCATTCCCCATACGACAGCATTTGTACCAGTCCCAGCCATTGAGGTATCCATAGATGAACCCGGCAGCAAAAGCATCGCCTGCCCCGAGCACGTTCACCACTTCAACAGGAAACGACGGAACTTCAATCACTTTGCCATCTTTCAAATATACTTTCGAACCTTTGTCCCCGCTCTTAACAATCAGCACTTCGACACCCAGTTTCATAATATTCCGGATCGCCTCATCGACATTACCTCTGATTTCCGGGGCCGATATCTGCTGATTCTTGATTTTGATCTGGTTGGGATCACTGAGCATGGTTGCCAGGATTTCTTCTTCCGTTCCCAATGCAATTTTGCATCCCCGCAAAAAAGCACGGGTTGTTACCCCAAATGCGCGTGCATCGTGCCACTGATCGGCACGAAAATCGAGATCGATCAGCACGGGCACATCGTTTTTGTTGGCTTCTTCAGCCGCATAAAAAGCTGCCGAACGGGTAGGCTCCATATTCAATGCGGTAGCCGAAATCTCCATCAGCCGAAACTGACCTATATTGGCGTTGATCACATCGTCGATATTCACCTGCGAATCGGCACAATTGTTCCGGTAATAAACCAGCGGAAAATTGTCGGGAGGTTCAATTCCCAACACCACCGCACTGGTACGGGCTTCGGGTTTTATACCGATATATCTGGTTTCTACTTTTTCTTTCTTCAGAAAATGAAGCAAAAACTCTCCCACCTGATCCTGCCCAACCCCGGTTAACAAAGCCGATTTCAATCCAAGCCGGCTGGCTCCTACCGCAATATTGAGCGGCGAACCACCCACATAGGCATTAAATTGCTCGATCTCGACGAATGGCGAACCAATATTGGCCGAATAGAGGTCGATCGAAGATCGCCCATACGTGATCAAATCATATATTTTTTCTATACTCATTCTGTTTCTGTTTTTTGATTGTTCATATCCAGGGTTACCAACGGCAGCCTCGGATCCATTCCTTTCCATGTGCCATAAATCCATTGATGGTTGGGATCATCGGTGTTGGCCAGGCTCTGATGGCTTCCTGTGAGAAAATTAAGATAGTACACATTGTACCCATGAGCGGCGATGACCGGATGATAGCCCCGGGGCACCAGCACCACATCGTTGTTGTGTACCTCGGCAATTTCATTGAGCGAACGATCGTCGGTGTAGACTTTTTGAATCGCAAAGCCCTGTGGTTTATCTATTTTGTAGAAATAAATCTCTTCCAGTTTGGCCTCCTGCACATTTCCCGTTGCCGGATCGATTTTCACCGTATCGTGCTTGTGAGCCGGAAATGAGCTCCAGTTTCCCGAAGGGGTGTACACTTCGACACAAACCAGCCGGTGACAATCGGATCCCGGAGGCAACATGCGGTTAATCTGCCGGCTGGCATTGTCGCCTCCCCGGAGTTCAATTCCCATCTCTTCAACCATTTCAGGCGTAATAAACTGAGCCGAATGTTGTTGGTTCGTTCTGCACCAGCCACAGGCAATATCGAGCATTTCGCTTTGGGCCGTTAACTTAAACGGGGTATGCGGAGGCAGGTAAAGGGCATGGGGCAACCCACTAAATACATCTCTCCTACCGTTTTCTGTTTGCCAGTTCTCCTGCAATGTTTCTGCACTAAAATCACCTCCCAGCAACACAATCAACACCTCATCATCCTGGGTGTTACCGCCCCATGTCTCACCTTTTTTCATCGTCCGGGCCTCAAAATTGAGAAACTCCCAACCGGCCTCGGAAGAAGATATACTCTGGTATTTCGCTTTATTTTCGTCGGCTTTAATCAGCAACGGACATTTTGTATCTCTGATCATCATTTCAAATTTTAATCTTGCCTTTCAGAAAAAGGCATTTGTTTGCGACGAACCTTTCCAGTTCGTCCATATAGGTTTTTCCCGGTACAATCGGATCAAACTTTCCGGGGTCGCTGAGAAAAAACTCGCGATGTACCCGCGTCCAGATCAATCGCATATCGGTAGCAATATTTATTTTACAAACCCCAAGCCGGATAGCCTGCATCAAATCGTCGGCAGCAATTCCTTTTGCACCCTCTTTCAATTGTCCCCCGGCACGGTTAATCCGCATCACCTCTTCTTCCGGAACAGCTGAAGCTCCATGCAATACCAGTGGGTAATGAGGGAGCTGTTTCTGTATCTCGCTCAAAACATTGAGCTGAAGTTTTGCCCCGTTTCCAAATTTGTACGCACCATGACTGGTTCCTACCGCTACCGCCAAACTATCACAACCTGTACGGGCAACAAACTCTTTTGCCAGCAAAGGATCGGTACAATACGATTTCTGTTCATCGACCGAAAGAGAATCTTCGATGCCACTCAACACGCCTAATTCTGCTTCAACTGCTATATCACGAGCATGAGCTCGATCAACCACTTTTTTTGTAATCCTGACATTTTCCTCGAACGGTTCATGCGATGCGTCGATCATGACCGAGTCATACCCGCCAGAATCGATGGCATCGATGCAATGGTCATAATTACCGTGGTCGAGATGAACCACAAAGTCGACCCTGGGATAAATTTTTGTTGCCGCATTGACCATTTCATTCAACATGACAGGATGGACGTAGTTGCGGGCAACCGGCGTAAACTGAACAATTATGGGAGAATCAGCCTTCTCTGCCCCGCGAAAAACTCCATGCAATTGTTCAGCATTGAAAACATTAAATGCCCCAATACCGTATTTGCCATAAGCTTTTTCGTACAGGTAAAAAATTGATTGTCTCATTTTCAGATTCTTTAACGCTCAGAAACATCCTGTTTCATAGAAGTAAAATTAAAACATGGCTCTAGAAATGCCGTTTGTTTTATTACCTTTATTTAATGGTATTTTATCCTTTTTGTAATCTATATGAATTTAATTGCTAATTTTTGCAATGAATTTTTTAATGAAAATAAACGGATATTATCTAATTCATTTTGTTCTTTTTTACTAATTTTCCGGTCGAAAAGGTCAAATTACCATTGATAAGATCAACAAGAATATTATCGAACAAAACTCAAAGACGATGAAACCATTTTACCAGAAGCTTGTAACCCAACCCGAAAACTCGGTATTACTGATCGACGAGGAGATTCCCCATTTTACGGTACCCTGGCACTTTCATCCGGAAATTGAGATTTTGCTGGTAATAAAAAGCATTGGCACCGTGTATGTTGGCGATGGAATTAGTCGTTTTACAGAAGGTGAGATCAGCATCATTGGGGAGAATATTCCCCACTGGTGGAAAAGCGATCCCATCTATCTTGAAAAGAAAAGCTCGCTGAACACAAAAGCATTAATTATACAATTTAATAAAGACATATTCGGCACCAGTTTCATGAACCTACCCGAGATGGCAGCGATCAAAAATTTGCTGGAGAGGTCGCAACGTGGCATACAGTTTTTGGGTAAAACCCGAGAAGATATTGGAAAGCAGGTCCGTAGAATGTTCAAACAGGATGGAATTCTCAGGGTAACCGAATTGATTCTATTGCTCAATCTGATGGCAAATTCTACCGAATACCGTTACCACTCAAGCGTGGGATATTCCCAGTTAGCCAACAGCTACGACTTTTACCGGTTCAACAAAGTGCAGGAATACATCATCCGAAACTTTAACCAAACCATTAAACTTGAAGAAGTTGCCAAGACTGTAAGCATGAGTCCTACCGCTTTTTGCCGCTACTTTAAAAAGCATACCGGCAAAACATTTCTCGAATTTGTAACCGAATTCAAAATTGGGCAGGCCTGTAAGTTCCTTTCTGAAGAGAAGATGTCCGTTTCCAGGGCATGTTACGAAAGCGGGTTCAACAACCTGTCGCATTTTAACGAACAGTTCAAAAAAATCGTTCACCTAACCCCTACAGAATACAAAGCAGCCTATTCCGATTAATGCAACAATCTAACTTTCAATTATATTATTTCCCCACCAGTACCTCAGGCAACCAGATCAAAAAAGAGGGCTCATTTTTGGTGTCCGATAGGAATATGGCTTTCCGATCAGATCTATCCTAAAATTTAGCTATTAAGTCAAAGATTTCCACAGAAAAGATAAAATAGCATCATATTCAGTAAAAAAATCGGATGTATATCATTTCGACGAAATCTAACTTTACAGAAGTTTTGATAATACTTTAAGTGAATAATAGCTAAACCATTTTTTCATGCAAAGAAAAATTTTACTGTTTGTATTAATGTCTTTTCTTACGGTCACGGCATTATATTCCCAAACCATCACGGGAAAAATAATATCGTCGGAAGATAAGATGGGAATTCCCGGAGTAAATGTCTCCATCAAGGGAACAACCACAGGAACGATTACCGATATCGACGGCGTTTTTTCACTTGCTGCGAAAAAGGGCGATGTTCTGCTCATCTCTTTTGTAGGGATGGCTTCTCAGGAGATTGTCGTTAGCGACAAAACTGCTCTTGGGAATATAGAAATGCAACCCGTAACAGCAGAAATTTCGACGGTGGTCGTAACGGCCCTGGGTATAAAACGTGACGAAAAAGCGTTGGGCTACGCCGTCCAGAAAGTTGGAGGCGAGGAAATCGCCAAGATAAAAGAACTTGATGTGGTAAATGCGCTTTCGGGGAAAGTATCCGGGGTGAATATCATACAGGCCGATGGTTCCATTGGAGGAGGAGGATCGCGTATTGTCATTCGTGGCGAATCATCGCTGGCTGGCAACAACGACCCACTCTTTATTATCAATGGTATACAGAGCAGCGCCAACGATGTTGCTTCCGACGACATCGAAAGCATCTCCATTCTGAAAGGGCCTGCGGCTGCAGCGCTCTACGGATCAAAAGCAGGTGCAGGTGTGGTAATTATCACCACCAAATCAGGGAAAGGAGCCAAAGGCACCAGTCTCGAAGTAAATTCGAATATCACTTTCCAAAGCCCATTGGTCCTTCCAAAATATCAAAATCAATTTGGACAAGGTGAAGGCGGACAATATAGTTACTACGACGGAAATGGGAACGGCACATTCGACGATACTTACTATAGCTGGGGGCCAGCTTTTGACGGGAAACTCCGGTCTCAATTTACCGGGAAAGACCCATGGGTGGCACATCCTGACAATGTGAAAGATTTTTACCAGTTGGGACATATCAGCGTGAACAATATTGCTTTAACCAAAGCGGCCGACAAAAGTAATTTCCGTTTTTCCTACACCAACACGGATCAAAAGGGTATATTACCCAATACGGGGCTCCAGTCAAACCGGTTCGATTTAAACTCAGATTTTAACTTACTGAAAAACCTGACATTTCATGCCGGTTTAAATTATTCCAGGACCTATTGTGCCAATAACCGCCAAGTTGACCCTCGCTTCATCCCAAGGAGCATCGACATCAGCGCATTGAAGGATTATTGGGTGCCCGGAATGGAAGGCTATCAGCAGATGAACTATCGGAGAAGTTCGAATAACCCTTACTTTGAGTTGTACGAAACACCGTATTCATACACCGACAGCAAAATCATCCTGAACCTGTCGACCCAATGGGATGTAACGAAAGAGCTGACAATTATTGGCCGTTACGGAAGTGTTTACACCAACAACGAATATTATGAGAAGAATGCATACAGCATGTTCGACCGGTATAATGCTCAAAAGCTGAAAGGATACTACAAAAACGGGCAAGCCAATAACTACGAAAAAACAGCCGAATTTTTGGCCACCTACACCAAAACCATTTCACTGTTTACCGGGAAAATGTCGTTTGGGGGCACCCATTTCCGTAAAGAATACAACAAGGTGCAGGGTGAAATTACCGGGTTAATGTTTGCCGACTTATATAACCTCAACAACCGGCTAAACCCGATTTCGATCGACAATTACAAATCCGAACTTGAACGAAACAGTTTATATGGATTCTTAAACCTCGATTACGATCGAAAGATTTATTTAGATATAACCGCCCGTAACGACTGGTCGTCGACGTTACACCCCGACAACAACTCATTTTTCTATCCATCGTTTGCCCTATCGGCCGTGATGAACGAAATTTTCACACTACCCGATGTGATTAATTTTTGGAAAATCAGAGGAAGTTGGGCTCAGGTTGGAAAAGATATTGCCGAGCCCTATTTTGTCACAGAAGAAAAATACTACTGGTCGACCAATAGCACTACCGGCGATGTATATCCCAACACCAGTGATACGAGAACCGATCCCTATTTGAAACCTGAGCTTACGTTGGGTAAAGAACTGGGAATGGATATACGGATTTTTGATAATCGATTGGGTTTAGATGTGGCCTTTTACCAGTCAGTCACTACCAATCAGATTCTGAAAATAGCTGTGTCGAGTGCATCAAATTACAGTTATTTCATGATGAATGCCGGAAAGATTGAGAGCAAGGGTGTTGAAGCAACAATTAATGCAACACCAATAAAAAAGAAAGATATACAATGGGATGTTCAGCTTAACTGGTCTTTGGACCGCACCAGCGTATTGGAGCTAATCGACTCTATTCCCGCATTTTCCAAATCGCAACGCGTGAATAGCTTCCTATTTATCGAGGACCGTGTTGGACAACGCCGTGGCACTTTCTACGGGCAAGGCTATGAACGTACTCCGAATGGGGATCAACTCTTCAGCCTTTCGGGCGACACCCGGTTAACCGAAAAGAAAGCCCTTGGCAACTACAATCCCGACTGGATGGCATCGTTAAGCAACAGTTTTCGGTACAAAGATTTCAGTTTCTCCTTTTTACTCGACCTGAGGGTTGGTGGATTGATTTATAACGAAATTGAAAGAAGGTTAAATCTGTATGGATTATCGGAAGCCTCAGCAAAAAACAACCGTGAAGGACTTATTCCTGATGGATATGTGCAAGAAAATGGTGAATACCGCAAAATAACCCTGGCCGATTTGGAAAAATTTGGAAAAATAGGCGGTATGTCGGGTCAGGAATACTGGGCCAATATGATGGAAGAGACGTGCCCCGAAAACGAACTGATCGACGACACCTACCTGAAACTCCGCGAAGCACGAATCGCTTACGATCTGCCGAAAAAGGTATTAAAGAAAATCTCGCTCCAAGCAGCAACCATTGCAGTCATTGGCCGTAACCTGGCTGTTTTTTCAAAAGTAAAACATGTTGACCCGGAAACTTTTGGTTATGCAAGCGAAAGCAGTGACTTTGGTTATGGAACAAAAGTTCCCGGATATGCCAACTCAAGTATGCCATCGGTACGTAGTTATGGTTTTTCAATAAACATTAAATTCTGACGCTATGAAATTGTCAATAACAAAAATATACCTGCCGATTTTGCTGGCTTCCACTCTTTTACTGGGGGGGTGCGACACCTGGGAGAAGAACATCAATATCGATCCCAATAATCCTCCTACGGTAAATGAGAGCAACCAAACCGATTACGATCCAAGCCAGTTTATGCTCGATATGGTGTGGAAAGTTATCGATTCGTGGGATTACCTGCACTGGAATGTTGGATCGGCCGTAATGGAATACCATGGCAAAACCATCAGTTTGAGCCAGGGAAACCGCCATCAGGCATGGCACTCGTTCGACGATTCGGGTTCGCCATGGAATGGTGGTTACTCTGCCGTTCGTTATATCAAAAAGATGCGCGCCGCTGCAACCGCAATGAACGACAAAAACTATATGGCCATTGCCGACATTTGGGAATGTTACACCTTCTTTAACTTAACCCTTCTGTATGGCGATATTCCATATTCTCAGTCCCTCCTCGACGATGCACCAATCAATCCGGTGTACGACAAACAGGAGGAGATCTATTTCACCCTGATTTCAAAACTGAGAAATGCCGGGAAATCGATCGAAAAAGGAAGCATGATCAATTCGGAAACCGACCTGATTTATTCGGGCGATATGACCAAATGGAAGAAGTTTGCCAACACCATGCTCATCCGTTATGCCATGTATATGTCAGATGTGGCTCTTGATTCAACAAAAGCCATCCTGAATGAAATTCTCGATGACAAAGACACCTATCCGATATTTGAATCGAACGACGACAATGCCATGTTTCATTACGACGGACTTGAATATCAGGCGCCTTGTTATACACTGGCCGCTTCGAAGATCGATGAAGCACCTTTTAGCAATGTATTTGTTGAACGGTTGATTTCGCTTAACGATCCCAGGTTGCCGGTATTCGCCCGCCCGGTTCTTTATACCCATAGCGATGCGTCTAAAAATGTGCTCCCATCCAATAAAGGTACCGACAAATATGCCGGTCATTTATACGGAATTACGACCGACAATGCGTATGCTTCTTCCTGGAACGAAGGTGCAAACTACGCATCCAAATTAGGAACCTTTTTCCGTACCGAAGACGATAAAGGAACGGCGACCGTTGCTTGTGCCAAATTGCCTTTGGTATTAGCATCCTATTCCGAAATGCAATCGTTTCTGGCCGAAGCGGTTCAGAAAAAATGGATATCCGAAAAAGTTTCCGCACAAAGTTATTACGAAAACGCAATCCGGGCTTCCTTCGATTTTTACAATGCCACTTTCACCAGCGAAAAATACAAAGCCGCTTTTGGTGAAGATGCCCTGGCTTCCGTTGAACGATATCTCAGCCAGGATCAAGTGGCTTATGATGGCGGACGCGACAAATTGTTGCTGATTGCTGAGCAGAAATGGATTGCCAGTTTCCTGATGGTAATGGAGCCCTACTTCGACCATCGTCGCACCATGTTGCCACCGCTCAGGGCTTCGTCGGGAGCCAGTGCGTATATTTCCACAGGAAGTGCAACCAAATTTCCATCCCGTGCCGATTACCCGTCAACAGAATTGTCGACCAACAGTGTAAACGTAGCCAATGCCAATGCAACAGCATTTGACATTCCGGTAACCGGCCAGGCCGACCGTAATATAGCGCTTATGTGGTTAATGAAACCCAAAGGACAAAGCTGGCTCCAAATGCCGGTATTTCAGGAACCAAATTATAAAGCCGAATATCCAAAGCGCAAACTGGTTGACGGCAAGGATCCTGATCCCGAATTTGGTACGGCATTCAAATCCTGGTACGATCAGAACTGGAATACCATGTTCTGGTGGAAAATGAACGATAAATAAATTGAGTCATGATAAAGAAATTACACAACAAGATACTGTTAATCGGCATGTTCGTAATCGCATTTACGTCATGCAACAATGTGGAGGAAGGATATCGGATTGACTATTCCGAATCAGCAGCCGACTTTACGGTAACCGCATTAAACATGGAACGTGGAGCAATTGGTGACACAATTTTTTATGAAATCAAAGCTCAGTCAGACTTTGATCTAAAATCGATCATTGTGCAATCGAGCACCTCGGGAAATGAAGGAACCGGATTTTATATCGAACAGGGAGGCACCGATCCGTTGATCGACCACACTTACGGAACAATTCAGAAGGAGACAAAAGGATTCGATATCGGATACCAGTACATTGTTTCGCAGGATTCGGTTGAAGTAACCCTTTCTTTCAGCCTGATTGACGAAGAAGGGAAAAAAGAGGCAAGCACAAAGGTAATTACCGTACCAAGCATTACCCGGTACACCAACATAACCATGTACACTAACTCAAATTCGAAGACCGATGGTCTTTCAACAGCCGATGGAACCGTTTATAAAAAACTGCCCGGCTACGAATCCATTACTTCCGATAATGTGAAAGTTCAGGAAGCCATCGATGTAATATTTCTGGTATCGAACAATGAAGCCATGTTTGTGGCTCCGTACAACGGAAATTTCTCTTCCAATTTTACGGTGAGAAATAAGACCAAGTTAAAAAAAATGGAATCGATTACTGCTTCCGATTTTGCCACGCTGACCAATGCTTCGCTCTCCTACTTCATCGATACCGATAAGGTTAATAACGGCGCTACCAGTGTTTCCAGTGTAAAAGTTGGCGATTTCATTGGTTTTAAAACGGATTTTGCTTCGGCCAATTCCTACAAATATGGCATTATGAAAATCAATTCCATCCATCCGGCCAATTGCGATTGGTATGAAGGAACCAGCTATGTGCTCGAAATGGAAGTTGTTACACAAATTGAAAAATAGACAACTATGAAGCGATATATTTTAACTGCATTAATTATTCTGGCAAGCATTGTTTATGCAAAATCACAAGATTATAGTGGTTATACCAAATGCGCCGAACAAGATTCTCTGGCACTGGTAGCCTTCTACAATGCGACCGATGGCCCAAACTGGAGCTGCAATCAGGAAGGCTTTTCACTTGCGAACCTGAGCGACAATGTGCTTGCTTATCACACCACGGATTATCCCAATTCAGGGATGGGCAAATGGTTGATTGGACCGGTAAAAGACTGGTACGGTGTGCTTCTTGAAAAACAACAGGTAGGTACTACCACCGATTCGGTTTGGCGGGTGGTACATCTGCTGCCGACTGTTAGTCGCCGCCAGGCTGGCGACAATAAGTTGAAAGGTTATGTCCCTCGTGAGATCGGTTTTTTAACCGCATTGAAATGGTTTAAGGTAAACGGAAATGCCGGGCTGGGCGGAACCGAGCTTCCAAAAGAACTTTACAAACCAGCGTTGACCGACATTGACGTGGAAGCCGTTTATTTTGAAGGGGAAGTGAGCACCGAACTGAGAAATTGTACGAACTTGTGGTATGCAAACTTCCGGTACAATCTTTTTGATACCATTCCTACTTTCGATTTTCTGACTCCGGAGATTACGTTAGCCCATTTTTCGACAACCGGCGGGGGACAGAGCTTTTATTTCTACAATAACCGGTTCACTTTTGCCAATGTTGAAGCTTCGGTAAAATACTGGCTTTCCTTCAGTACTTCGAAACAAGTACAATACGAAGCCCGCCAGTTACACGACATCGGCCGGGAAAGAGAAATCATCGTTAAACCGGGAGATAAGGTTACCTTAACCAGTAATGTCGGGGGAGAAAATGGCGGATATACCTGGTACAAAAAAGGAATCAACACCTATCTGACGGGTTCAACATATACAATCAACAATGTTGCTGCCAAGGATACAGGCGCCTACAAAGTTTTAGTTACAAATGAGTACGTTCGGCTAAACGATTTGAACTCCGATTATGTAAATACTTTCTCAAGTAATACGTATGTCCGATTTACACCTTCAGCACCAGCTGTCAAAAAAATTCAATCATCCTATAACGGTGCAGAAGTTGAAATTGTTTTCACCAAGCCAATGGCTGTTCCAATGGCCGCTCAGGCTTCCGAATTTTCAGTAAAAAGCAACGGTAGAAATATTCCGGTTTCGAGCATCAAACGTACCGGCCGCTTTAACGAAAGACTGCTCCTCACCCTCTCTTCGCCATTGCTGATCGGCGAAGAAGCAACGGTCGATTATAACGGGACAATTGTGTGTTCCAATGGTGGCACATTACAAAGTTTTACCGGGAAGACGATTCAAAACCTAACCCGCGTTGAACCCAAAGTGACCAAAGTAATTACCCGAGAAGATGGAACTGGGATCTTTATTACCTTCGATCAATATGTCGATCCCGCTACTTTAAAAGTTTCCGACTTTGTGGTTTCATCAACAACACCCACTCAGATTGCTTCGGTTATCCTGAAGAAAGGTGAAATCGACGATAAAATCACAAAAACAATCGAACTGGTATTAACCGAAGGATTAACGCCAACAGACGACATCAAAGTGTCTTACACGCGCGGATCGTTTGCCGCACTCTATGGTGGTTTGCTGGCTTCTTTCAGCGACGTATCGGCACAAAATATCATCGTAGAAAACCGTACCGCTGTTTTAATACAGGTGGAAGATGGAACCAAGGAACTGGGCAATCTGGTAATAAAAGGGAATTTACGCAATTTACCTTTCAACCTTTTCGATGACGGAACCAACGGCGATCAGGTTGCCGGAGATCATATCTGGAGCCGTTCACTCGATCTGAGCGACGGAGCCTATACCTGGGAAGTTTATGAAAGAAAGATTACCTACGACTACGATACGGTATCTACAGTCGGAGCAGACGGCATAATAACTCAAGTGATTACCCCTACTGCTATCAATGATGATATTTATTTAAGTGAAGGGAAAAATTTAAACTTCACCGTTGCTAATAAAAACTATTCGGGAACAACATTCTATGGCTATAAAAACAACACGCTGACGATCATTCTCGATATGTCGGGATACAGCGGAAGTTCAGAGATTGCCCCAATGTTGATGGGAATTGATGATGACTGGACAACAGGCATTGAAATGAAAAAGGGTTCCGATAACAAATGGACCGTCAGCATTGGTGGTTTAAGCCTGGGCGAAGTTGTCCGATTCAATTTCAAAAACGGAAGTGACTGGGAAAATAGCGACCCCACCATGCGTTCGCATACCGTTGCCGGAAACGAAACCATTTATTTGACTTTTGGGAATATGACCTCATCACCCTACTTGTATTCAACCTGTAAACTGATCGTTTATCCCAATCCAACCAATGAATTTATAAACATTAAGCCAGTAGAAGATTTTAATGGCACCGAACTTTATATAACGGATATGACTGGAAGGAAAGTTGCTCACCATAACGGCTCCCTATCGGCCATTAATGTATCTAAATTGCCTCAGGGCGTTTATATTCTCACCCTAAGAAATTATGAAGGAGCTGTTTACAAGGCTAGTTTTATAAAAAAGTAAATCAATATATGTACTATTAAATTTTTAAACGATGAAGAAATTGTACTTTTTATTGACATTGTTAGTAGTTGTAGGGATATTACCTCTAAAATCTAACGCACAGGTTCTGCAAGCCGACTCTCTTGTATTGGTTGAATTCTACAACACGGTTGGCGGGCCAAACTGGACCGATCAGGGCAACTGGTTAACCGGACCGGTAAACACCTGGACGGGTGTAACCGTAACCGATGGCCGTGTTACCGGTTTGGAAATTGTTTCCAACAACATGTCG
>Ga0209098_1001971_pt1 | contig 18650 bp, 14 predicted proteins | sample AD_JPNHW1_MetaG_FD_184429 | JGI IMG/M metagenome (GOLD analysis project Ga0209098, IMG submission 184429) | Active sludge microbial communities of municipal wastewater-treating anaerobic digesters from Japan - AD_JPNHW1_MetaG (SPAdes) (version 2) | ecosystem: Engineered > Bioreactor > Anaerobic... | reverse complement strand
TGCCACAGCAACCGCTTGGTATCTCTGATACTTCATATCCTTCTGGAAAAGAGAGCATGGCTAATGTCGTTTTTGTTGAAGCAACTGCTTTTTGTTGGCAGTGTCCATGAAGTTTTAATGTCTTATTTTCAGATTTAAAAGAATCTCTTTTAATATTCCCTTTTTCAACCTCTTTCATGAAAAATTCTTCAAAAAGGAAAGAATTTCTTGAGAGATAAGTGGCATAGCACAAGTTTTCTTTTGAAGATAGATCGAGATATTCATCCCTAAAACTTAAGATTGCAGATGGTTCAATGCCAATTAGCGGAGCATCATCAGATATCAACTCACTTAATATTTCAATATTTTTGTTAGCAATCTTCTTGGCTGTCTTTATTAATCCTTTTGAAATATATGTTCTCCCGCTTTCGAAAACATCTGGGATTAAAACTTCATAACCTAACGATTCTAAAAGTTCAACGGCCTTAATGCCAATGTGGGTATCGTTGTAGTTTGTAAACTCATCGGGAAGTAGATACACTCTTTTGCTCGAGGATACCTGTTTTTTATGCTTTTTAAACCATTTTTTGAAAGAAACGATAGAAATTGATGGCATCTTTCGCTTAGGTTCAAAACCTAAACTTTTCATCAAAATAGGAGCAATAATCCTATTCGAAAGAAAGAAGTTTGTGGTACGCGGAGCAATACTTCCAAATGAGTTGATATGGGTAATATATGCAATCATCCTACTTCGTAAGGGAATACCATGGCTATCGTACCAATGCTGTAAAAACTCGGCTTTGAGTTTGGCCATATCAACACTCGAAGGACATTCGTTCTTGCAACCTTTGCATGATAGGCAAAGGTCTAGTATCTGGTAAATTTCATTATGATCGAATGGATTTTTCTTATTGCTTTGAGTAATAAACTCGCGTAATACATTTGCTCTTGCCCTTGTTGTATTGCCTTCATGCAATGTTGCCATATAGCTAGGGCACATTGTACCACCTGTTAAAACCGTTTTCCGACAATCTCCTGATCCATTGCATTTTTCAACGGCGCGTAAAAAACCTTGAACTTTATTGAAGTCGAAAATAGTATCTAAATCTTTTTCAATTCTACCCGGTTCGTAGCGGAGAGAGGTATTTAATTGAGGAGAGTCAACAATTTTACCCGGATTAAAAATGTTGTTAGGATCAAAGCAATTTTTAATCTCCTTCATTAAATTGTATACCGTTTCGCCTACCATTATTGGGATTAACTCCCCTCTGAGCCTTCCATCGCCATGCTCACCGCTAAGCGATCCTTTGTATTTTTTTACTAAGTGGGCAACTTCAAATGCAACTTCCCTAAAGAGTTGTACATCATTGGCGTCTTTTAAATTGAGAACTGGTCGAAGGTGTAATTCACCACTTCCAATATGTGCATGGTATACACAATCAAGGTTATGATTTGACATGATTGCTGCAAATTCTTCCATGTAATTCGGAAGTTTTTCAACAGCAACTGCGGTGTCCTCGACCAACGAAACGGGTTTTGCATCACCCTCAATATTTGAAAGAACTCCAAGACCTGCTTTTCGAAGCGCCCAAACTTTGTTAATCTCACTACCCCATATAACTGGAAAATGGTAGCCAAATCCATTAGCTCTCATCTCAGATTCCATCTGCGCAGCGATTTGCTCAATCTCAGGCTTAGATTCTCTGGCAAATTCAACAATAAGTATAGCCCCAGGTTCTCCTTGAACAAAGAAACGATTCTTTTGCTGCTCAATGTTCCCTTTGGTGCAATTTAAGATGATATTATCCATCATCTCAACAGCGCCCGGGTTATACTTAAGCGCCATTAGATTTGCCTTAAATGCTTGATTTCTTTCGGCCAAATGGATTGCTACAACAGCCTTTTCTTTTGGTGGTAATGGGACAATGTTTAGTTTTATTTCAGTTATAAATCCTAAAGTACCTTCGCTTCCTGCAATCAGATTTGAGAAATTAAAAGAGTTTTCATTATCGCTAAATATGCTGTTGTCAATCAGTTTATCTAATGCATAGCCAGTATTTCTTCGTTTTATTGCAGACTCAGGGAACTGTTGAATTATTTCCTTTTGAATATCTTTTTTGCTAAAAGCAGAACTTATAAACTTATAAATTTCGCCTTCTTTAGTAGATAACCTTAGCTTGCTTCCAAATTCTTCCTTTGACAATGGTTTAAATTCGTACTCATTTCCATCGTCAAGCATCATTTTTACAGAAACTGTATGATCACGTGTGCTACCATATAATATTGAGTGCGACCCACAGCTATTATTGCTAACCATTCCTGCAATCATGCACCTGTTGGAGGTAGAAGTCTCTGGGCCGAAGAATAGACCAAATTGTTTTAAAAATAGGTTTAACTCATCAAGAATAACACCGGGTTCAACTCTTACCCAGTGCTCTTTCTCATTTACTTCTAAGATTTTACCCCAATATTTTGAGAAATCAACGATTATACCTTTACCAACTACTTGACCTGCTAAAGAAGTACCCGCAGCTCTCGGAACGAGTGCTAATTCATTTTGCTTTGCAAAGACTATAAGCTTTGCTAAATCGTTTTTATTTTTCGGAATAGCAACTGCATTTGGTATTTCTCTGAAAGCTGATGCATCTGTAGCATATTGGATTAAAGTCGAACTATCCCAATAAAAGTCACCTTCGAGCGCGTTCTTTAGCTCATTAAATCTACTGTGTTGATGATTTATCTTCATTGTAAATAATTGAAAAGCTAAAGGTAAATATTTTAGAATATCAATGAAATAATAGAATTTTATTCTACTAGCACCTTAAAATATTCAACTGGGAGATAAATTATGACATGATGCTTTTAAGAATTTCCTGCTAAAATATGTTTTCATATTCTTTTCTTACTATTCATTCATATTTTGCTAGAAAAAGTTTTAGATTGAAAGATACTATTGTAAAACATGTTAACTTTTTTAATTTTTTACGTAGAATCACAAGTGTTTTATCTAATTTTACATAAAATTTATATTTGAATTAACTAATTGATAATCAAGTTAAAATATTAGCAAATGATTGTTCTTGTATTAAACTGTGGAAGCTCGTCGATAAAATACCAGGTTATCGACATGGGTAATGACAGTAAATTACTGGCAAAAGGTCTTTTAGAACGTGTAGGCCTTGCAGATGGAATTTTAACCCACAAACCCGAAGGAAAAGAAAAATACGAAGTATTTGAGCCTATTCCTGATCATAACCATGGAATCAATATGATTCTAGAGGTTTTGGTTGATAAAAAGTATGGGGTAATATCTAGCATAAATGAGATTAAGGCTGTAGGTCATCGCGTAGCACATGGAGGTGAGTTTTTCACTGAGAGTAGCCTTGTTAATGATAAGGTTAAATCTGAAATTGAAAAATGTATTGAGCTTGCTCCATTACATAACCCAGCTAATCTAAAGGGGATACTCGCAATGGAGAAATTACTCCCCGGAGTGCCTCAGGTTGCAGTATTTGATACATCTTTCCATCAGTCAATGCCTAACTTTTCATATTTATACGGTATTCCATACGAATACTATGATAAGTATAAAATTCGTCGTTATGGTTTCCACGGAACAAGTCATAAATATGTTGCTCAAAAAGCTTGTCGAATTCTTGGAATGGATTTCGAAAAGAGTAAAATTATTACCTGCCACTTAGGTAATGGAGCCTCAATTGCTGCTATTAAATATGGAAAATCAATAGATACTTCTATGGGTTTCACTCCCGTTGAAGGGCTTATGATGGGTACCCGTAGTGGTGATGTTGATGCTGGTGTTTTACTATTTTTAGCTGAAAAAGAAAACCTAAGTATTAAGCAGGTTAATGACGTAATTAACAAGAAGAGTGGTGTTCAAGGTATATCAGGTCTTTCTTCTGATATGCGTGATCTTGAAATTGCTTCTGCAAAAGGCAATGAGCGTGCTCAGCTTGCAATCGACATGTACTACTACAGAGTTAAGAAGTATGTTGGTGCCTACGCTGCTGTAATGGATGGCGTTGACCTTATTATCTTCACTGGCGGTATTGGCGAAAACGATGATAACATTCGTGCTCACGTTTCAGAAGCTATCGACTTTATGGGCGTAGATTTTGATGCTGATGCAAATAAAGGAGTTCGCGGTCAGGATAAAATATTAACCAAACCTAATTCAAGGGTGAAGGTTATGTCGATTACAACCAATGAAGAACTTGTAATTGCTACTGATACAGCAAATATCGTTTCAAAACATAAATAGATTTACTTACTTGTTGTTTAATGCATTAATTTATAGAATATGAAAGTTGATAAACTAGACCAACTGTTTGATATACTAAGAAGCAAAGCTAAAAAACGCTTAGTTGCAGCATATGCAAACGATGCACATACTATCGAAGCCGTTAGTATGGCAATTGATATGGGTATTGTTGATGGTACTTTGGTAGGTGATGAAGCTACTATTAAAAAAGTTTGTGCTGAGCACAATATCAACCCATCGAAGTTTCAGATTGTTCAAGAAGCCGACGAAATGAAAGCTGCAAGCAAAGCTGTTGATCTTATAAATAAGGGAGAGGGTGCTGTTCTTATGAAGGGTCTTGTTAGCACTGATAAGTATATGAGAGCAATTCTAAACAAGGAAACAGGATTACTGCCTCCAAAAGCGGTATTAAGCCATGTAACTGTAGTTCAAGTTCCTACATATCATAAGCTTCTTATTGTAGGTGATGTTGCAATTATTCCTGCGCCAGATTTCTCTCAAAAAGTTGCTATTACCAATTATCTAATTAACACAGCTCACTCTTTAGGCATTGAACAACCAAAGGTTGCTGTACTTGCTGCTACAGAACAGATGATGGCAGGAATGCCAGCTTGCGTTGAAGCTGCAATGCTCTCAAAGATGGCTGATCGAGGACAAATTAAAGGAGCTATAATAGATGGTCCTTTAGCTCTCGATGTTGCTATTGATCAAGAATCAGCTCAAATTAAGAAACTTACAGGTCAAGTTGCAGGTGATGCTGATTGCATCATGTTCCCTAATATTGAATCGGGTAATGTTTTCTTTAAAACTTGTACAAAATTAGCTGGTGGTGAACTTGGAGCAATGGTAGTTGGCGCTAAAGTTCCTTGTGTGTTAACATCAAGAGGTGATAGCGTTCAATCGAAAATGTACTCAATTGCTCTTGCTGCAAATGCTGCTAAATAGTATTAGTAACAAACATTTTTATTTTAAAGAATGGAAGATTACAAGATCCTAGCAATCAACCCAGGATCAACATCAACTAAGATTGCTGTTTATAAGAATAACAAATCGATATTCCTTAAAAACATCAAGCACTCTGCTGATGATCTAAAAGGTTTTTCTAAGATCGCCGATCAATTCGAATTCCGAAAGGAGATAATCCTCAAGGAACTTAAAGAAGCTGATATTCAAATTGATAAGATATCTGCTGTGGTTGGTAGGGGTGGTTTGATTAAACCAATCGAGTCAGGTGTTTACGAGGTAAACGAGAGGATGAAAACGGATATCATGAATTGCATTATGGGCGAGCATGCAAGTAACCTAGGTGCTTTAATTGCAGATGATATTGCCCAATCGATTCCTAGTGCAAAAGCATATATTGCTGATCCAGTTGTAGTTGATGAACTTGAAGATGTTGCACGTATAGCTGGTCATCCTAAGTTTAAGCGTGTTTCTATTTTTCATGCTTTAAACCAAAAGGCAATTGCAAGGATTTATGCTAAAACTATTGATAAAAAGTACGAAGAGTTAAACCTTGTTGTTGCTCACTTAGGTGGAGGAATATCAGTTGGTGCTCATAAGTTGGGAAAAGTAATCGATGTTAATAATGCTCTCGATGGCGATGGTCCTTTTTCACCTGAACGATCAGGCTCTCTTCCATCTCATCAATTAGCAAAACTTTGTTTTAGTGGCGAATTTACCTACGATCAGGTTAAAAAGATGATAACAGGTCAGGGTGGACTTGTTGCACATGCTGGAACAAATGATGCTTACGAGGTTGAGATGAAAGCAAAAGCAGGTGATGAAAAAGCAAAGCTAATTCAAGATGCAATGGCATATAATATTGCTAAATGGATTGGTGCTTCAGCGGCTGTTTTAAAAGGAAAAGTTGATGCAATTATCCTTACTGGAGGAATTGCTCATAACCCTGATTTAGTTGATTATATTAAAGATATGGTAGGCTTTATTGCTCCTGTAGTTGTTTATCCTGGTGAGGATGAAATGCAAGCTCTTGCCATGAACGGATTAATGGTACTAAAGGGTGAAGTAGAGCCTAAAATATATAGTTAGTAATAAACATCACATAAGGAAACCGCCCTTGAGGCGGTTTTTTTATGGAGTAGAAATTGAAACAGGAATAATTTTCCATTAAAAAAGCGACCCTTATTTAATGCAAAATCAGCAATAAAATCAGCCATTTCTTCAGCTTTGAAAGGTGCATTATACCCAGGAAAAGCTTCGCGAAGCATTTCAGTATCTGTAGCACCAAGCGCTAAACAGTTGAAAGAAATTTCTCTCTCCTTGTACTCCTCAGCTAAACATTCCGTGAGCGAGGCTAAACCAGCCTTTGCAGCAGAATAAACTGATAATCCAGAAAATTTTTGGCTACCCTGAAAACCACCCATACTACTTATATTAACAATATGTCCACCTTTTTTTACTTTAGGAAGGATAGCTTTGATTAGCAAGGCAGGTGCAATAAGGTTGAGATTAATCATATCAGAAATTTCAACGATAGATAATCTTTCGAAAGGCTTGTTGATTAAAAGACCTGCATTATTGATAATAATATCTACATCAGTAATATTCTTCTTTATTTCGTTAATGAGAATACTTTCGTATGTATCAATATTGAGTAAATCGTATTGAATAGGAAAAATTGATGAGTATGCATTTAACTTACTACAAACTACTTTTAGCTCATTTATTTTATCATTGTTGCGGGCAATTACAACTATTCGATGATTTCCATTAGCAGCAAATTTCTTTGCTAATTCAAACCCAATACCCCTTGATGCTCCGGTAATTACAATATTCATATAAAACAGTTTAATTATTGAATAACAAAGATAAACGCATAAACGTTATTTTTGAATGAATTTATAATTTTATAAAATTTACGCATCTAATAACAAATTTATGAATAAGAGATATCAAGTAATATGTGTTGTTTTCCTGTTAATAATGCTTTTATCATGTAGCAATTTATTTGCTCAGGTTAAAGTTAAGGAGAAAAAGAAACTCTCCGATAAAATTTTCTTTGGAGGCAGTATTGGGATGGTGTTTGGAACCGTAACTCGAATTGATATCCTTCCTGAAGTTGGAATGTGGGTGTTACCTCAATGGTCTATTGGAGTAGGGGGTAGATACACTTATAGGAGAGAACGGTATAACTTGATAAATGGTGAATCTCAAAATTTTAAATCTCATATATGGGGTTTATCTGGATTTACGCAAATCATGCCTATTACCGATTTAGATAAAGTATTCAAAATAGGAATACACGGTGGTCCAATTTTTCAAGGCGAATGGGAGGGTTTATATCTCGATAAGGGAAATTTTGATCCAAACATTATATCTCAAGAAGGAAGAGGGTGGGTTCACCTTTTCTTAGTGGGAGCTGGATATCGATTTCCAGTAAGTGAGAAATCGGGCATTAACTTGCTTGTTCTCTGGGAGCTAACAAATAGTCGATATACCCCATATACAACAAACCCATTACTTAGGTTGAGCATTAACTTTTAATAATATCTAACTAATAAAGCGAAAAAGGCTTCGGTAATCCGAAGCCTTTCTCATTATGTATAGAATAACTCGTTTATTCTAACACAACTACATTAGTAGCCTGTGGGCCACGTTTGCCTTGTGTGATTTCAAATGATACAGCCTGACCTTCATCAAGACGTTTGAAACCTTCTTTAGCAATGCCTGTGTAGTGTACAAAAACGTCATTGCCTTCTTCAGTTTGAATAAAGCCAAAACCTTTAGCTGCATCAAACCATTTTACTTTTCCTTTCATGTTGTAGAATGTAAAAATTGTAAATTAAAAAAAATTATCGCTGCAAAGGTGCGCATAATACTTGATAATACAAGCAATTAGGTAAATATTTTTTTAAATGAGTTAAAAGTATTTTTATTATTGTCGCATATTTTGCTGAGATCAAATGTGTTATAAAAAAATATAATGATAGAACAATGCTCAAATTATTTTGTTATCAGAAAATAAAGACTTTACTTTGACAAATTTTTTAAATAAATCTATAAAACCCAATAAATGACAATTACAAAGGATAAGGTAGTATCACTTAGCTATGAGCTTAAGGTGAATAATGAGATTATTGACAATGCTGTTGCTGAGTCCCCACTAGTTTTTTTATACGGACATGGTCAACTTTTACCCCTTTTCGAGGAAAAAATTAATGGACTAAAGGTAGGCGATACCTTTGAGTTTATGGTGCCATGCGAAGAAGGTTATGGTAAAGTGAACGAAATGGCTGTAGTTGAATTACCTAAGGAAATTTTTAAAATTGATGGCGAAATCCCTTCAGATTTACTTGAGATAGGACGTTCTCTTCCAATGAGAGACAATGAAGGTAATGCCCTTAATGGTATGATCGTTGAGATTAAGGATGAAGTTGTTGTTATGGATTTTAATCACCCATTAGCAGGACAAGATCTATACTTTACAGGTAAAGTTGTAGATTTACGTGATGCTTCTGCTGAAGAACTTCAACATGGACATATTCATTCAAACAATAATAGTTGCGGCGATAGTTGTGGAAGTGGTTGCGGTGATGATTATACTGAAAATCAGGGTGGTGGTTGCGGTTGTGGATGCGGTTGTAACTAATTCTTGTTCTAAATACTCTTAAAAGGTTAAAGTTTTCTTTAACCTTTTTCTTTTTTTTAAGATACGTTTTTGTAAATAATACGTAGAACAGAAAGTAAATGATTTTATTACATTTGCATTAGTAAAATGATAAAGATGAAAATATTTAATTATAAAACTTTAGCAATCCTAATGGTATCCCTTACAATTCTTATAATTGGATGTAGTAAGGATGATAATAAAGTCGGAAACCAATTCACGTATAGCAATAAAAGTTATGCTATTAGTTATGGGTCTTTAGAGGATATGGGTGAATCACCCCATTCTCCACCAACATATGAATTTGATCTTATTCTAGCTACTAAGGGAATTACATATAATACTAATTATCTCGGAAATTATATTGGTACTGGTAGTTTTATTGAATTAAACCTATTTTCTAGAAACCCAAATGATTTAGATCCTGGAACTTATGTATTCGACGGCTTTGCATCAGGGGATTCCTTAACTTTTGATGGAGGGAGTATTGGTATTAACTATAATTTATCCACTGGTGAACCAGATACTGCATTTTATGAAATTGAAACTGGAGCTATAAACGTAGTCAAAAGAGGGAACTCTTACGAACTGGATTTTAGTTTATATATAGATGGTAAAAAGGAAGTAAAGGGTTACTACCTTGGGGCATTAGAAAAGCATGTTTATATTGACAAGAAGAAAAAAATTAACTTAAAGAATTAATATCACACTTTATACTATTTCCCAAGTAAGGACAATAATCCATTAATAAATGATAAAGGGTGAACCGGATTTCCTGGAATATAGAGATCCGGTTTGTATTTTTCTATAAACGATCTATCTAATGCTGGTGAACCAGCAAAAATTCCACCGCTTATAGCATCAACGCCTATAAGAATGACCATTTTAGGCTCAGGAATGGCATCATAGGTTATTTGAAGGGCTGTCGCCATATTCTGACTTATAGGGCCTGTAATAACAACACCGTCAGCATGACGTGGTGATGCAACAAATTCAATTCCAAACCTACTAACATCAAACTGAACATTATTACTTGCATTTAGCTCCAGTTCGCAGCTGTTATCTCCTGCTGCTGAAACCTGACGCAACTTTAATGAACCTTTAAATAGTTTTCTTATTTCAGGCCTAATAATAGAATCATCTAGCTGGATAGGTTTATCAATCCCCTCAGTAACAATTAACCCTTCTGGAGTATTCGATGCGAGCTTATAATCCTTTGTAAACTTTACTTTTTCGGGGAATTTAAAGGAACACTCACCGCAAAAGTTACATTTGCCGAGGTTAATTCTTACTGGGCTAACCTCAATTGCTCCCAATGGGCACACCGACACGAGAACCTGATTATCAACATTTACTGTAGAAATGATAGGTCTTCCACGGAAAACACCAGGAACCTCAACCGTTTTAACATTTGGAATAAACTGTTTTCCTTGGTGGTATAGTATTTTGATATTATCGAACATTTTTTTAGGCTTTTAGGTGTTAGGCTATAGGCTTTAGGTTAATTAGTATTTGGTCACTTATCACTTCAGTCACTCATCACAATTTATAAATCATGCCCACAATAGGAGAGGTTGAAGCTCTTATTGCAGATAGGAAAATCAGAGATCTCATTATTCCTTACTGCCTGAGCTAATGCTAACCAGTTATGGAATGAAGGATCTTTAACTTTATACAAGGCTAATTCTCCTTTATCATTGGTAATTGCGCAATGGCAAATCTCGCCACGCCAACCTTCAACAAGCGAAAGTGCAAATGCATTTGCTTGAGGCTTCAGATCTGGTTCAACCACTCTCTTAAACTCAGGAACTTTGCTAATTAAACTCTTAATGTAGTTAATCGATTGCCAAATTTCCTCTCTACGGATTTGCGCTCTAGAGTATACATCCCCGTGATGCTTTATTATTGGTTGGTGCTCAAATGTTGTATAAAGATTATGTGGATGTGATAGGCGAATATCACGATTTAAGCCACTCATGCGCGCAGCCATTCCAACTGTTCCAATTGATTTTACTTCATCAAGAGTAACTACACCAGTCCTCTCGAAACGAGAGAGAGCGCTAGGTAGTTTGAATAGTTTAGTGCACATCTCGTTAAAATCGGGTTCGTAAGCAACGAAAACAGACTCTAAGCGTTTAGCCAGCTGATCGTTGTATGGGAAGTTTGTTTTACCAACTCTTATCAACCCTTTAGCCAAACGGTTTCCGCTCCATTCTTGGAAGTAATTAACAATTGGAGTCCTTAAACGACCAAACACAGAACTTCCTAGTTGGTAAGCTATATCGGTGCACAAGGCGCTTAAATCACCTGTATGGATTGCAATACGTTCGAGTTCTAACGCTAACGTTCTTGAGAACTGTAAATCCTCTGGTGATTGATAACCCGCAAGACTTTCCCAAAGGTTGGCAAAAGCAGTTGTGTGCCCAACTGTAGTATCGCCAGCAATGCTTTCTGCAAGAATGGTACGCTCAAGAAGGGATTTTTTTTGCAAGAAAAGTTGTTCTATTCCGCGGTGCTGATAGCCAAGCTGGATTTCGAGGTGCATGATTTGCTCACCATTACAAATAAATCTAAAGTGACCCGGTTCTATAATCCCTGCATGAACAGGGCCAACTCCAACCTCATGAAGCTCCTCACTATCAACGTTATAAAACGGATATTCACTAATTGATTTGGATTTATCAAATCGATTAAAAGGGTACCTAACAGGCTTGAACCATGGATGATCAGTGTATCTTATCCCAAAATTCTCGCTAATTTCGCGTTCAAACTTCTCGAAGTTTAAATTAAACTTTGAGAAAGAGTTCAACGTAGTCCCTTTATTAATAACACATGATGAAAGGTAAATCTGATGCATCGAATCATCGGCAATACAGCAGAAAAGCCTCACTGTATCACCAACGCCAAATCCAAAGTAATTAACACAATGCCTATCGTCTCTATCCTTTAGTAAGTTGATGTTAGTTTCCAGAAACGTTGTGTATGATTGCTCTGGAATATCCTTTAAAGGGATGGTTTGATTATTTTTTATTGCAACAATATAGTTCATAATCAATAGGGTAATAGTTTAACAGCATCTTGTATCATCTGCACAAAAAATACAGGAGGATTATATGCTAAGTACACCGCTAATGCTAATAGAAGGTACTGAGATAAAGATTCCCAAGGGCTTATTTTAGGAATTCTTGATTCGTCAATTTCCAAAGGAGGTGTAAATAAGAGTTTAAAGATATTTGATCCAAAGCCCCATATAATCATTGTAAGAAGGATAAGAACAACTATTAAAATTAAAATTTTATGTGCCTCAAATAGAGATTGGAATATCATAAATTCACTGATAAATAATCCCGATGGAGGCATAGCCGTAGCAGAGATAAAGCCCAATAAAAGTACAATTGCTCCAGCTTTATTGTACTTAAAGTAATTTCCTACATCGTAAATGCTTTTGCTCTGGTACACCCTATAAACCTGATTAAATTGGAAGAATAGGCTTGGTTTCACAAAGGCATGTAGTACAATATGAAGTATTGCAGCATAAACACCTATTCCACCAGCGGCCAAACCAAGCATAACCAAACCCATATGCTCAATGCCTGAATAAGCAAACATACGCTTAATGTTCTTTATGCGAGTCATGTAGACTGTAGCTACAAAAACCGAAAGGAATGCTGCAATAATAATGATTGTATTAGCCCAAACCTTTATTTCAGTATGTGCAATAATAGCATAAAACCTGTAAATACCTATAAAGCCAAGGTTCATTAAAATGCTAGAAAGAAGAGCACCAGCAGGAGCAGGGGCCTTATCTTTTGCATCGATACCAGCTGTGTACATTGGAACTAAACCAAGTTTAGCAGTAAATCCAGTGAAAATAAATAAGAATGCAAGTTTCAGCCAAAAAGGATTTAGTTGAGCATAGTTTTTCTGAAGTGCATCAAAAGATAAATCATCAACTCCTGCATGTTTTAGCGATAGACTTAGGAATAGGATTCCGATAAATACGAAAGTGATACTAATAGCGCATATAAAAACATATTTCCAGGCACCCTCAAGTGCATTTGCATTTCGATGGTGGTAAATTAGAATTGATGCGCTAAGTGTGGTAATCTCAACGAATATCCAGGTTACAGCAATGTGATTTGAGAGGTATGCTGCGCCAGTTGCAGTGAGCAGTAGCGTCATTGCAGCAAAAAACATTCCTCGCGATTTACGTGATTCATCGTGTGTTGCTATGTATCTGTACCCATGGAATAGAGTGGGAATTGCAACTATGCAAAGCGTTGTCAGTAAAAGAAGCCCCAGAGAATCACTTTTAAAGAAACCCAGTTCAATCTGATTTGGATTGGCCAGCTGATAGCAAGTAAATGCTATTAACGATACCCCATAAGCAACTACCAGCGTGTAGTTGATTACCTTATTCCTGTTAAGGTAAAGTAAAGCGCTTATCAGCAGGGCAACTATGAGGAAAATGGTTATCATCGGACTAATTAATCTTTTAAGTTTCTTAATTGGTTAACATCTGGATCCTTCAGCACATCACCAATCTTGTTGAAGAATACTCCAAGGATTAGAACTGAAGCAAAGATATCGAGCATAATACCTAGGTTCACAAGCATCGGCATCTCGTTACCAACAGCTAGAGATAGTATAAATACACCGTTCTCAATGATTAAATAACCCATAACATGGGTTATAATCTTACGACGTGTAGATATGATGTAAAGACCAGTAAATAAGGTTGAAAGAGCAACCACAAAGAATGTCTTATCCAAATTCGTATCGTGAATTGAATTTGAAAGAACAATTGTGGTAACAATTATCAACGTAACAATTATAAGCGATAGAAAGTTAGGTATAAAGGGCTCTGCAACTCGGGTAATCCCATTTCGCTTAATTACGTGATTAAGGAAAATTGGCACTGCTAACGCCTTAAAAACAACAGTTTCAAGTAGAATGAATACAAGATTGGCAACATTAATCTGATTTAGCTCAATAAAGGTTACCCCAAATAAAAGGAATCCCTGAAATGCAAGTATTCTAATGTAGGTCATAAGGCGGTTTGCTATACTTAGGTAGAGCAAACTCATTGCAAATGTTATAAGAAGTATATCTGTCATATCTCAATTACTTTCAAATTAAACAAAGCGTTGGAGTAGGAGTAGAACCCCAAAAAATATTAGTAGCGCAACAGAAGTAAGGATAAACACAAATTGTGGGTTGTGTCCCATCCTGAAGCGAGCAATAAACGACTCAAAAATTCCAATGGCAATAGCAAAGCCAACCTGAACGGCAAGAAATATTGGAATTGTGTACATTAAAGGAAGATCACCAATAAAGAAGTTCGAAATGATTGCACCATACATGGCAAACTTAAGGTTTGTCGCATGTAAAATGAGTCCTAAATCGAATCCGCTATTGTCCAGAATCATCACTTCGTGGATCATTGTAAGCTCCAAATGGGTCTTTGGATCGTCAATTGGCATGCGGCTGTTCTCAATAAGCGCAATTATGCCAAAAACGAAGGTTGCAAGGATTCCCAGCATGTAGGAAATATTTGATCCATAATGTAATGTGGAGAATATAGCATGAAATGAGGTTTGTCCAGTAAGTAGTGCGAAGGAGCCCATTACGATGAAGAATGCGGGCTCTGCAAGCATTGAGAAGAGAGATTCGCGGCTAGCACCCATTCCCTCGAAGCTACTTCCAGTATCGAGAGCTGAAATAATCATAAAAAATTTACCGAATGCTAACAGGTAGGCAAAAAGTATGAAATCGCCTTGGAATGAAATTAACCCTGGATAGTTGCCAAGTGGTACGGCAAGAATTGCCATCAGTATCGATGCAAAATAGAAACTAGGAGCAATCTGAAAGATAATGCTTGTTGTTTTGCTATAAACCGCACCCTTTCGGAAAAGACGAAAAATATCCTTCATTGGCTGAAAAACTCCAGGCCCCTTTCGTCCTGAAGCAATGCTCTTTGTACGAATTATAATTCCTGTAAAAAACAGGCTTGCAACGATTATTAGTAGTAAACTAATCATTCTATAGTTGGTTTAAAAATTTAATAAGCAATAAAAATTTCTCGTATATCTCAGGAATTAAGACTATCAATGTGATGAAAATGAAACCGTAAAGGATGTACGCCTGCACATTACCGTTTTGAAGGAATGTAAAGTGTGATAAAAACCTTCTAATTAAGCCCAGAGGCTTATCGATTAGCCATTCCTCAATCTTATCGTATGGGTGTGTTTCATGATGCGCTTTGTTAGGAAATATTCCAAGAGCATCAGTTTTAAATTTTCTAATTTTAAAAATAGGTTGAACCAGCTTACGATAGGTTCGAATATATGAGCTTGCTGTGTATTGCACTTTATTAGTAGGTCCAACATATCCACAGCCCCATGTCTCATTTACTGACTGAATGGTATTTTTGTTGATAGATCTTCTAACTAAATAAACAAGAATTACAAAGGCAATAAGAATAGCAGCATAAAGGCCAATTAGCGATAAGGTTTTGCCATAATCGGTAATTATCTCTGTATTGATTGGCATTGCTCCTGCATACTGGCTAATAGGCAACGAAATAACATTAAGGAACAGAGAAGGAATCAGGCCAATTACCAGAATAAAGAAAACAATAGGATAAAGTGGAGTAACGCTTGATTTCTCTTCATTATGAACTTCTTCAAGAGAAATATGGCGTGGTGTACCGAGGAAAACAATGCTAAACGCTTTAGTAAAGCATATCATGGCTAGGCCACCAATAAGTACTAACCCAAGAATTGCAAACATCATAAGTACGGTAACCGAGAAACCAAGACCCGTAATACTCTTGAACATCCCTATATATATAAGGAATTCTGAGATAAACCCGTTAAACGGAGGTAAACCACAGATTGCCAACGATCCGATAAGGAATAGAATAGCTGTTCGGGGAAGTTTTCGTATCAGGCCACCCAATGAATCAATATTCAATGAGTGAACATAGCGATAAACATTTCCGGAGGTAAAGAATAGCAACGATTTAAATAGCGAGTGGTTTAACGTATGTAGTAGAGCTCCGCCAAACCCAAGGAAAATTAAAGGTTGGTTGTTGTAACCAATACCTAAGCAGCCTAGGCCAATTCCCATTCCAATTATTCCAATGTTCTCGATACTATGGTATGCAAGCAGTTTCTTTAGGTTATGTTGGATAATTGCAAGCATTACACCGTAAAGCCCGCTAATAACGGATATAATAAGAATGAAATAACCAATGGCAATAAAATCGGTTTTAATCAGTAGAATTATTCTTAGAATGCCATAGATTCCAATCTTTATAATTACTCCAGACATTACACCTGAAACATGTGCAGGCGCAGCCGGGTGGGCAAGGGGCAACCAGGTATGAAATGGGACAAATCCTGCTTTAATAGCAAAGCCAAAGAAGAAAAAGATAAAAAGCCCTACGCTAATTAGTATAGGTACCTGACTTGAATAAGTTGTTATTCCCGTAAAATCGAATGTCCCAGTTTTAATCTTAACCCACATAAACGAAAGGGTTAAGAATAGAATACAGATATGTGATTGGATAAGGAAGTTGATACCCGCTTTAAGTACATCCTTTTTAGTATGCTCAAATATTATTATAATAAACGATGACAGAGCCATAATCTCCCAAACAATAAGAAATGCTAGCCCATTCTGAACAATGCAAATATCGATTAAGGTAGTATAAGCAAGAAGATAAGCAATTGCATGAAGCGAGAGGTTTGCTGTTTGATCTTTATATTGCTTCATGTACTGCATTCCGAAGAATGCACCGGTAAGAAAAGTAAAACTGATTACCAGAATAAACCAAGCCGATAGGTAGTCAACTCTGATAGGGATTGCACCTGTAATATATGAACCTACATAGCTATATTCAACCAAAGAACCTGTAAAAACACTAATTGAAACGATTGAAGCGAGGGCAACCTGAACAGAAATTGCTGTTACTGTAGCAATGCCTTTCCATTTCACCTTTAGCAAAGGCAAAATGATTGCAGCAGCAATAGCAATAAGGTTAAACGCTTCAATCAAATGTTTCATATCAAATTAAATATTGTACATAAGAAAATCAGTATAATAAATAGGATTCCATATAGAACGTAAGCCTGAATCATCCCATTTTGGATAAACTGAAACTGTTTGGTAATAAATCTCAAAATTTTTGTAAGCGGCTCAATTGCATAATGTTCAAAAAGATCAAAATAGTATGATGAAAAAGTTCTCGTTCGCGGAAAAATATTTGTTTTCTCAATCTTTTTGTAGTTCTTCTTCTCGATGAGGAGAAAACTGAATAGATCGGCAAAGGTACGCGAGAAGGAGAGTCCTGTATACTGTATCTTTTGGGTTGAGCCAACGTACCCACATCCCCATGTATCGTCAGTTTTGGAAGGCTTATTACTTGCAAATAGCCAACGTAAAGCGAATATTGACCCTAGAATACCTATAAATATTGCACTTACGAGACCAAGTCCTTTAATTGTTGATTCCATTGGAATCTCCATAGTTGTAAGCCCTTGGTTAACCGTTGGAAAAATACTTGTGATAACCTTTATACTTGCATTGAAGTAAAACCAAGGGAATATTGCAACCGAAAGCATAACAAGTATTATGATAATCTGAGGGAAACGCATGATCGCGCTTACCTCGTGAAGTTTGTGTTCTAACTCTGAGCGATTAGTACCACTGAAAATTACTCCAAAGGTCTTTGTAAAGGTGTGTAGCGACATTCCTCCGACGATTGCAAGTCCTGCTATGGAAACGATTAGCAGTATTAGCTGCGAAAGGCTTGATGTTGACATCCCTTTAACCATTCCGCTATAGATGATGAACTCAGAAACAAAACCGTTGAATGGTGGTAATCCACCAATAGCTAATGCTCCAATAAGAAAGAATATAGCTGTTTGAGGCATATACTTGATTAATCCGCCCAAGCGCTCCATGTTGCGGGTATGTGTTTGTTGATAAATGCTTCCTGCCGAGAAAAAAAGCATTGATTTGAAGAGAGAATGGTTAAGTGTATGTAGTAAAGCTCCGCTAAATCCAAGTATTGTTAGAGCAATATTATATGTTCCAATTCCGAGTAGTCCAACACCAATTCCAATACCAATAATACCTATATTCTCAATCGTGCAGTATGCCAGCATCCGCTTGTAATCGTACTTCGCGGCAGCATTGGCAATACCATAAATTGCAGTGAGAACCGAGAGAATTAGTATAATCTCACCAATTAGTGTGTAATACCCTTGAAGGTTTGAAATAACCCTTATAATACCATAAATTCCAAGTTTAACAATAACCCCCGACATTATTCCCGATACATGCGATGGTGCTGCAGGGTGGGCGTGGGGAAGCCACGAGTGGAAAGGAATAAATCCTGCTTTTATAGCAAAGCCAACCATTAGCAGAACAGCCATCCATATACTACCGTTGTTGGATAGGAAGGTTGCAATTGAAGCAAAGTTAAACGATCCGGTTTTCATATAGAGCCAGATAAACCCAATAGTCAATAGTGCAACACTGATGTGCATCTGAATCATATAGTTTACCCCGGCTTTAAGCGTATCCTTATTTTGGTACTCGAATATTACAAGGACCAGTGACGATAACGACATTATCTCCCAAGCCACAATAAATGCCAAGCCATGCTCAATCATGCATACCCAAAGCATTGATGCATGAAAAATTGCAAGGGATATCCAATGGATTGAAAGGTTTGTTTTAAGGTTTGCATAT
>Ga0209098_1001968_pt1 | contig 18660 bp, 10 predicted proteins | sample AD_JPNHW1_MetaG_FD_184429 | JGI IMG/M metagenome (GOLD analysis project Ga0209098, IMG submission 184429) | Active sludge microbial communities of municipal wastewater-treating anaerobic digesters from Japan - AD_JPNHW1_MetaG (SPAdes) (version 2) | ecosystem: Engineered > Bioreactor > Anaerobic... | reverse complement strand
AAAAATATTCATAAATAATATTGATATCAAAATCGTGAATGTTTTTTTTCTCGTTACTCATAATCTGTTCTGTAAAAATTTATTTCATTTTCAATTTTCTGTGTCGTTTGTTTTGCTTACCGCTAACGCCTGCGTGTTTGTTTTGTTTGGGAGTTAAGAGCCAGTGACCTATCCACCAGCAGTAAAGCTACTAAAATGCAAGAACCTTCCAAAACCCAGCCCACCCCAATAAAATAAACACGCTGTTAGCGGTTGTATTCATTTATTAAATATCTCTTTTATTGCATCATCAATCATTGTATCAGACCAATATACTGGATCTTTGTCAACACTAAATAATATTAAACCCCATCTATCTTTCATTTTCAAATTGTCGATGCAATATTCACTTTTATCTTTCTTGATAAATTTAAAATATCGCTTTTTCGTTTTGAAAAATTTCACCTCAATTCCAATTTTTTCTAAAGTATCTGTCGCTTGAGATTGATAATATTCGTTGTCTGCAACAACTTCATTCCATCCATCTTCACCAAGTTCTTTTTGTTGGTTATTTATCCAAGTCGTATCTGGTAAAATCATGATTGCTATTGTTCTGTCAATAATCTCACAATTCGATGTGTCATCAATAATTGACGTTTTTGCAAAGTCTAGATTATCATATGTTTTATCCTTATTCGTCTCTAGTGAACTTATTGATAAAACACTATCACTAGATTGCGCATTAATCTTACTATTCTTTGAAGAGCAAGACATTAGTATTAAAGCAAAAATCAAATATTGTCTCATTAAATTTAGTTTTCGTTATTCTGATTTAGGTTTAGTTGCATCTATATAACCGCTAACGGATGGCGGTATGAAACGTTGGGGTTTTCGGAGCTACTTCACTATCAAGGTATAACGACCTTTGATGCGAGAACCGAAGATCGAATAACCACTTCGCCCCCAATGTTTTATGACCGCGTTTTGGCTGTAGTACTTGTCTTCACAACCAAAAAATCATCATTTTCAAATACTGTTTTAAATAATAAATTCACAGTCTCTAAATCGGCATGAGAATGTTTATTTATCACAATAAATTTACAATTATTATCAATGACAGTATTGATATACGCTTTATCTGATAACTGTTCATCTGAGCAATTCCATCCTTTGCGATTTGATAAATATATTAGCTGAGGATTCCCATTTCCATTAATTAATATTAAATCATCTGTGTGTGAAACACTATCCATTATTGGTTCAATGCTCATCTTGTATTTCTCTGTTTTTTTAACAAATAGATCATGTTGCTGATTTGCAATACTTTCTCCAACCCCTAAAATTAGAATAGTTATAAATACCCATTTATTCTTCATTAAAGAAAGTGCATATCCAGCCACAAGAGCCATAACAGGAACAAAAGGAATTATATAATAGTTATGATGATAAAAATAAAAACCAGATTTGAATATGTAAATCACAAAAACTAAAAAAAGCAGTGAAAAAGTGATTATCATTCTCTTATCTTTTTTGAGAAACATAATGAATACTCCAGAAATAAATATTGAAAATACAATATAACTTGAAAAAGAGTCAAAATAAAAATTATCAAGCGTCTTGCCTAAATTTTCAACAATTTCAATAAAGCCTGTTTTAATAGGTTTTCCCGAATTATACCAATTACCATATTCGCTGGCTAGTTTTGGATTCCAAACAAAATACCAAATATAAGTTAATATTAATGGAATTAGACTAGTTGAAATTAAAATTATTCTTCTTCTGATATTAAACTTTTTATTTAAAACAAATGGTAAAAGTAATATAAAATAAATCCCTGCAGGAATTTTAGACAAAACCGCCAATGAACAAACGATAATATATAATAGTATTTGATAAAACTTATTTTCTTTTAAAAATCTCAATCCATAATAAAGACCTATAAACATAAGTGAAATACAATAAGTGTCAGGCATCATTTTCCTTGAAAAAGTAAACCATATTGAAGCAGATAAAAAAATCGTAGAAACAAACGCTACTCGTTCCTTAAAACCTGCTAAGAAAATTAATTTATAAAAGAAAAATAATCCAAGAGAAGATATTATCAAATTAATAAGTCTACCGTACCAGTGAGTATAACCAAGAAGTTTTGAAGTCAAGAAATATAAATAATTCAATGATGGAAACTCCATTCCAATAATCCCAGTTTCTCCATTGTTGTCATCAATTCTTGGGTATAGAATATTTGCATCAACTTCTAAATAATTTCGTGCCACCATTAAACCTGTTATTTGTCTCCAATTATGTCCAATTTCTAAGGGTGGATTGTTAATACCAATCATTCTAATTAGAAAAAAAATGAAAATCCAAAATTCTATCCTGTTATAATATTTCTTCATAAGTACTAATTGTTTTTGTCTCCGCGTATTACAGCCAACGGTTGCGTGTATGAAACGTTTGGCATTTCGAAGCGATTTCCTATCAAGTTACAACTGCTTTTGATACGAGCTGTGCCGCTCGATAAACCACTGACTGCCAAATGTTTTATACACGTTGTTGGGTGCTGGTGTTCTATTTTTTCTGTCATTTTTTCTTTCAATTTGCTACTTCGTTTCGGTCTGCCGTGCGTTGGGACAGACACACTCTTTGACAAGCTTAGGCTTTAGCGTTGGCTCGTGTGGCTTGGCAATGTGTGTGTCTGTGAAGCGTAGGCATTTTAATTTCCATTCAATTCTTGTTTAATTTTAAAAAATTGGTCTGCAAATTTTTTCGCTTCTAATCTGCTGTCTATTATTGAAATAGTTTCATTGTTATACTGAGCTTTATTTGTCCAGTTATATGAACCATGAATAACTTTTTCTAAATCAATTATGCAAAATTTGTTATGCATTAGTTTGCTATACTTTTCAACAGAAGGTGCGAAATATACTTCAAAATGTTCTTTTAGTTTTTCTTTTAAAGTTGAATTTATTTTATCATCATTTAACACAATTTGAATGTTCACGCCTTGTTTTGCTTTCTTGTACAATAGATTTGCTAAATCTCTATCGGTAAACCATGCAACAGCAACCCAAATAATATATTTTGCCTTCTCCAATTCATTTTGAATAAATCCTTTAATATTTTCAAATTCTGAAATTAAACCTAATGAATCTGTGTCAAAATATTTTCTAATTAATTCGTCTAAATTGCTCTCAGGATATTTACCAGACATTTTTTTGCCAAGCTCAAGAATTTGCAAATTATCCAAATGTGAAATTCGTTTGTAAACATAATTCCGCTTACTCTTGAATGCTTCATCAGTTGTGCCTTCGCCAAGACCATAACCTAAACAAATCATAGGTAAGTTATTTGCAGATTCTTGGGTTAGATTTGCAATTATAACATCAGATAATTCTTTGGATTCTTTTGATGATAATGCAACACGTTCCCGTAAATTATCGGTATCGTTTATGTAATCTATAACTGTTTGTAGATCTGCTTTCAAGTCATATGCATCGGTTATGAATTCAGGATTTAAGTCAATAGTTTCTAACATTTTTAAAAGTCTTGAATCGTCTAATCTTTTCAGAGATGCTACATACCTTTTTGCTAAATCTTTAAAAGAATAAAGATATGCCGTTTGCATATCAGGGTCATCACTTGGCGAACATTTGCCAAGTGGGAAATTCTCCACTTCCTCAGAAAGCGTTTTTATTCTTTCAATTAGTTTTGACATTTATTCAATTTCAATTTTATCAATTTCTTTCATTAACCTGTCGGTTTCCGAAAGGGCAACAATTATTTTCTGATAGTGTAAAATATCATCAAACTCTAATTTCCTTTCCTTGCGGTCTTTCAGCCATTTTTGGGCTGGTTGGTATCCGCCAATATAAAAGTTCCAAGCTATTTCGGGAACATTATCGAAATACTGCGTGTCGTTGATGTAAACTTTTCCGTCTTGATATTTTGGTTTTGTTACAATATTGTCGCCATCTTCAGGATATTGCGTTATGTATTTCTCTACCGTTGGGCTTTCGAGTAAATGAATTTGGCGAATTTCGTCCCCAAGTTTTACCAATTGCCAAAACTTGACTTTGTCTTTTGGGTAAGGCACTCTCGGAAAATCAATTTTTAGAAACTCTTTGTATTTCTCACGGTAAGTTGGCGAATGTAAAACGGCATAAATGTAATCTAAAATATCAATTGGGGCAAAGGTGTTTTCGGTTGTTTCTTTTTCGTTGGTAAAAGTCAAATCTAATTTCTTTGCTATTTGCTTTACAATTTCAGCGTTTAGGTTTGGTGTTCTTTCTTTTGTTTGAACAATGGTTTGTTTGGCGTTGGTTTCAGAATATAAGTAAATTGGGAAAATATAATTTACTTCACCTGTTTGAAGTGAAACACTGCATCGCTCTGAAATTTTATTTGAAATAAAGACGTGTTGAAAGTCAAATGATGTTTGTTGTCTACAAGTAAGTAATGCAAGGTTTTTATGTAGCATATGTTTCATAATTCCATCCCTTGGTCTTCCCATTAAACCATTTGAAACTCCAGTATATATGGTAAACTTGAAATCGAAAGGACGATAATCAATTGGTAAAATTATCGGCTTGTTCTTAGCTATATCATTAACAGCGTTATTAATTTTCCCTATTTTTTTAGGGTTTAATTGATACTTGGATAATATTTCTGATGCTGTTTTATTACTTAAATCATTTAGTAATTCTTCCGCATCTTTTTTTGAATTCTTAATAGCCAATTCATCAAACTCCGTAGCTAATCCAGCATTACTTTGAATAAATAGATTATCAACCTTAAATCCTTTTTCATAACTTTCTCTATCGTCAAAATTCTTATTTATGAAAAAGAAATTTGGGGCATTTGAATCCAAAATATTCCATTCTATACTTTTTAATGAATTCGCACTCAGGTTTTCGTATTTAAAATCTCTCTTTCCATAAAGTTCAGAATGATAAATTTTTCCCAATCTCTTTGGTTTTTTATTTTCTGTCTTAACAAAAATATTTATTGATACACCTTGCATAATATCAAACACATTTTCATCCTTACTACCATCTAATGCGGTTTCATTTTTCTTTGTACTTCCATGTAAATCAAGAATATAAATTTTATCAAAACTTTCTAAAAGATGCTTCCGCATCTGACGATGAATAATACCATCAATAAAGCTATTATTTGAGATATATGCTAAAATTCCACTACCGTTCTTTTCTATAAAATGCTGACCATAACGAATGAATTTTATGTAATCATCAGAAAGAGGTTGAATATTACGTTCGTTTAATTCTTTTTTATAGTCAGAAGTTAAACTTTCTATCCATTTGCCTTTGTTTGTGCTGCTTACGCTGTACGGCGGATTTCCAATTACACACATTACCGGCGAATCACGTTTTACGCGGTTAGCTTCGTTGGCTTCGGTGCTTAACCAGTTGGCAAAAAGAGTTCCTGTGTCGGGGTGGTATTCTTCAAGACTGTTGGTAAGGTAAACTCTAAAACGTTGGTCTTTGGTTGGTTTGTAGCCAGTTTCGGTGAGTAACAAATCTAATTTCAGATGTGCCATTGCATAACTTGCCATTAGCAATTCAAAACCATTGAGGCGTGGTAAAAGATGAGTTTCTACATAATTGCTCCAAATGCCTTGCTGTCCTTCAAATTTTTTGTGAATGAGTTTGATTACTTCGGCTAAAAATGTGCCTGTTCCTGTGGCTGGGTCGAGGATTTGTACTTTGTGTACTTCTTGCTCAACCTTTTTGCCATGTACGTCAACTTTTATCTTGGTTTTGCTTGTGTCGGCAAGTCCTTGCGGTAAATCAAATTCTGTTTTTAAAATATCGTCAACGGCACGAACAATAAAGTTTACAACGGGTGCAGGGGTGTACCAAACGCCACGGGCTTTACGCAATTTGGGGTCGTACTCGCTCAAAAAGTCCTCGTAAAAATGGATAATCGGGTCTTCCATTTTCGTGCTTTTACCATAATTTTTGAGCATCTCTTCTACGTTGCAAGCCAAAAATATATTTACCAAATCGTCCACAATCCATTTGATGCGGTCGTCCACATCAAGCCCTGCAATGTAGCCAAACAGTTTTTTTAGAAAGGGATTTGATTTCGGTATCAGTTCGTATGCTTCTTGACGGCCAAATGTCGGCAAAGTCGGGTCGTGATAACGAGCTGCAAACATACCGTAAGCAATGGTTTGGGCATAAACATCGGCAAAGCCTTTGGGGGTAATGTCGTGTATCAGAATTTGCTTGAAAGCAGTCATCTGGTCTTTCAACGTGCTATCCTCGCTGTTGTTTTCATCGCTTGTCAACGCTTTCTCAATCACCTCAGAGAGTAGGCGAGCTTTGCCTGCCATCATTTCGGCCAATTTTTTACTGCTTTTAATTGTTTGCCCAATGTGAGTGCAAAAGTCTTTCATCAGGTTTTCAAATCGCTCGAAATTCTCTGTTATCGGCTTTATACCTTTTTCGGTAACTTCTCCAATTGCAATTTTAGTAACAAATTCCCCCTCACGGTATAAATGAAAATCGAGATAGTCGGTGAATATCAAATTATTCAACGATGCTTTGTATCGGTCGAATTGCTCTTTATTTCCAGCTTTCTTTGCGCCTTCAAGGTCTTTATCGCCAATGTCTTTTGCTTCGATAAATCCAACGGGAATGTCCTTTTTTGTCAAGATGTAATCAGGTGCACCGCAACTCTGTCTTTTCGGTTCGTTGGTTGCCCGAATTGTTGGTACTAAACTTTCAATCAATTGCTGCAAATCACCACGAAACGTGTGCTCAGTGGCATTGCCTAATTTGAAGCGTTTGTTGATGTTGTCTAGGTATTGTTCTATTGTCATTTTTTTAATCCGTTTCAAATCACTACAAATGTATCAATCTCCTCCGCTGCGTATGCAAGAAAACTTTTTTTTTGCAAATGCGTCGTTCTGTGCTAGATATGTTCATTCTATCGTATTTCTTTTTTCTCTTTAAGTAGCAAATCGGCCGTCGTGATACTCTCTTTTTGTACACTTGGCGGTAAATTTTTCCACCGCAAAAATAACATTTTTCCCCATAGAATCCTCAAAAATTTTCTAAATAAAATGACAATTTTTTTAATTGCTTTCTAACAAAGAAAACAGTGAAATTTTGTCATAAGTTTTGGTATTTGCCAATCCATTGAAGTATCGGCAAATTTTTCTCCATCTACTCCTTCTCCCGCACAACAATCTTCTGACTATCACTGCGCGCGGTGAAATCCGGAACATACATCGATTGGATGGTGGCGATGCCATTCACGAAACTCCCTACTTGCGAGGCACGCAATTCATATTCAAGTACATAGTTGCCTTTTTGGATGTCACCAAAGAAAAAATGTACCCCCGCATCGGTGGGACTTTCATAGTAATACAAACCGCCTGCATTTTCATAGCGCGACAATTGCTCTAACGGTTCCAAAGCGGCGGCGCGGGCGTCGTTCAAATGCAAGTACTCTAACGTGCGGTGGGCAATCAGTTCAATCCGTACCAACACCTTTTCACCAATGAAAAGCGTATCGCCGTCGTGCAGCTCACGCAACGTGCGCGTGCCACCGGTTTCATCAATGCGGTACAACTTTTTCCGAATACCGAACTCGTTGGAAGTTGCGCGCGGCAGCCCGGTGATTGGCAACGTGGCTATGTGGCGGATGCTTCCGTAAATATCGTCCGTAGTGCGGTTTTGCAACTGCAACTGAAGAGGTTCCGTCGCCGGCGTCAACGCATAACTTGCCGACAGCACCGTGTCAGCGTGAGTCCAAATTTGTTTCCCGTACGTAATTTTAACCTCCGGCATCGCCTCTGGCAATACCTTAGGCTGCAGAAATAAGTTGCTCAACAATAGCGCGTAACACGCCTCCGTAGTCGCTTTTGTGGTTTCCCAACGATTGCCAATCCGCTGATTAATCAACCATTGCTTCGAAGCTTGCAATACCTCCGCCTTCGTTTGGCGCAAAGCGTCGGTTGTGTCGGGTAAAATCTCACACATCGCTTCCATCAACAAAGCGTGGGTCTCAATCGGCACCTCATACCAATCCATATAGCGACAAATACGCTGTCTTTCAGTCCAATACATCTCCCCGTTCTTTTGATAGGCACGCTCCACGAGCGACTGTGCATAACTTTCGGCTTCCTGTCGCAATCCCAATCGGTAAAAAGCCATCGCCAACTGTGCCCGTGTATAATACGATGCGGTGGCGATACTCTTCCGCGCCTCCTGCATATAAAAATTTCCTATCTCTGTGCGTGTCCAATCCGGCTTTTCAAAATAAGAAATCACATACAGATATTGTGCATCTAAGTTATTGAAAATAAACTTTTTGGATTTTGTCGTATCGTGTAAAAAACGCTCATATTTGTCTTGCGATTGGCGGTGCAAATACCGCAAAGCAGCGGTCAGGGTACTCGTTTGAAAATTGTGAGACAGTTGAAGCCGTTCAAGGTGCGCAGTGCCGGCAAGAATATGTTGAGTGATAAATTGATTTTCATTAAATCTATCAAACCAACCCCAACCGCCGCTGCTTTTCTGTGCTCTTTCTAACAGATAGGTCAAGCGGTTGATTTGTTGTTGCATCATGTCCGGTTTAAAAAGCTGTCCCATGCGCTGCAAATATTGTGTTTCGCGATTGCCCTCATTTACCCACGGTGTTTCCGAAAGCAAGATATTCTTCAACATCTCTTCCTGCATGAGCGGAGAGCCATTCGCCGTGTCTTTCAACGCCGACAGGAAGCAGCGATACAACGTCCCATTCTGCTCCAAAAATGCCTTGGCTAATACCTCCGCAAAGAGCTTAGAATAGATTTGTTCGTTGCAATTGTGTTGATAATCCATCAAATAAGGCAACGATTGATAAACTGCCCACATAGGGTGCGTGTGAACCACCAACTGATGTTGGGCACTGTCGCTATAAGCCGATAAGTCAAGTGGCAGCGACCATATACTGTCTTGGTGAACATAAAAAGATTGTGCATCAATGATTTGCGTTTTCAATGAGAGTACGGGAAGGACATTTTCTTCACCATCGGAAAAATACTGAAGCGGGTTATCCAAATCGTGTCCCACCGCCACTACACTATATTTGAGTACGGGGAAGTGAGACGGCACCGTCATTTTCCACTTAACCACTGTGGAAGAGAGTGGATTACACTCGAAAGATTGTTCCGCGCCGTCGAGTAAAACATTCGTTACCGGCTGCTCTGTTTCAGGATTTATCCACGAAAGACGAATGGTACCCTGCGAATTGTTCGGGTTTAGATTTGTCACTTTAACTTGAAACAACAAGGTATCGCCTTCGCGTAGGAATCGCGGACGGTTTGGCATAACCATTAAGGGACGTTGGGTGACCATCGTTTCGCTCAAATAGCCATATTGCAATTTCTGCGTGTGCGCCCATGCCATAAACTTCCAACGGGTCAATTGCTCCGGCGCGGTAAACTCAAACGATACCTCCCCGCGCTCATTTGTATAAAGCTCCGGATAAAAGAATGCCGTTTCTGTAAAGTTAGTGCGCGGCGTGACTTTCGATAACAAAAAAGAAGGATTATTGTTATGCGCCATTCCCTGACCGGACGGTGTTACTTTTAAATTGGAATCGGTTGGGGTGTCTTCAGATATTTCCCTTTCACTTTTTGTTCCCATTGATTTTTTTTCATCCACCATCATTCCATCTATTTCTGTCCTTTGAGCACAGCTCACCATGACACTATTGGTCGTGGTTTGATCGTAATCATAGGCAACTGTCGATGCATCTAATGTTCTCGTTTCACCATCAAACCTGCTTCCGCGTGCAGAAGTCATGTCACCATCCTGAGAAAAAACGCCTTGAGCGGACTCTATGTTCTTTGTCATGTCTTTTCCGGAAAATCTGTATCGCAATTTTTCATAACGAATTTCTTTCAACGACATTTTGGGATAAATTTTGGAAGCATCCTGATGATTGGTATAAATGGGCTCAGTGGTAATGTTGTTAAAATCAAGACAACCATATAATTTAGTGGTGAAAGACGAACTGAAATCAGGAAATTTATTATAATTAGGATATTCTATGATTTTATCCAAACTAATGTCATACATACAAGCCAACACCTCCACCGGAATTTGCGCCGTGGAATCACTATATTTCACCGTCAAACGCCAACTTTCTTTATTACCCGGGTTCATCAAACGAGAATAATGCGACCATTGCATTTTCAAGGGACCATATTTTTTGAGCAAAGCATATAAACGTAGCGTATCAACAGCCATACAGGAAGCAGAATGGGTAAACACCTCGCCACATTTTACAACCAAAACATTCAATTTCAACTCCGACATATAATCCACATCGGTTATTTTGATTGAATCTGTAACTATTTGTTTATCTTTCAATTGTACTTCTCCGACTTTTATCAATTTATTGGAAAGAAATAATTCGTAATGTGCAATGGCATCATCCAAGCAGCTGCCGAACGCAAAATGCGCGTACTGCCCATTCTGAACCTCACTCTCAGGGAAAACGGCATACGATTCGCGCGTCGGCATACTTTGCTCGTTATTGAGCACTTGAAAATAGGAGATTGCGCGTGCGGTATCGCCATACTTGTCCACCGTATAAGCACGAACTACATAGTCCCCCAATAACCAGCCACTTGGATCAAACTGTAGCTTTCCGGGTTGAGTCTTCAATGAAATCATTGGGAGGTCTTCTTTCCATAATGTTTTATCGCACAACTCCTCGCGAAATGTAAATTCGGGGAAATAGCGTGCATATTCCTCGTCGGTGTACATGGGAAATTCCGGTTTCGGCTGCGAAAACAAAAAGTAGTATTTGTCGGGAGACTGCAAGCGGGAAATGGTAACTGTAACTTCCTTATTGACAGGGTTATTTTGTCCGTTTGTGGCGGTCATCTCCATCTTCAACGTACTATCAAACGAGGTATTAACAATTTCGGGAAGTCGTAAAGAAAGTAACAACGATTGCACAGGAGTCACGAGATATATTTGCGAAGACGATTGCGTTTCCCCGTTTATGTCAGTCGCATCAACCTGAATGTGTGAATAAAATTTCGAGGGAATGAATACATCAAATTTGCCCTTTTCGTCTGAAACAGTCTGATAATTAGCAGTATTACCATCCCATTCGTAACGCACCAAAATATCAGCACCCTGGATCGGGGCACCCGTGTAGGAGATTACCTGACCGCTGATCGGCACCGAATCATTAAGCCGGTATTCCTCTTTGATAGAATCCAACAAAACTTCAAAAGTAGGACGTTTATACTCTTCAACAGAAAATGAAAGACTATTGCTAAGATACCGCCGTTTGTCCGAACGAACCTCTACCTCATAATTTCCCAACAACGCTTGGGAAGGTAACTTAAATTCACAATTTACGCTTCCAAAAGAGTTCGTCACCAATTGCTTAGTCGTAATCGTTCGATAATTATCATCGTATAAAACAACCGTTACGGGCGCATCACTTAAAACCTTTTTCCTATCTGTGATAACTGCCTTTACATAGACGGTCTGTCCTGGGCGATATACCGCTCTATCGGTAAAAAGAAAACATGGATTATCGCGATAATAGCGACGATGATAATTGCGACGATAATAATTGTAAGTCGATGCATAACAAGATTGTACATCATTTTTATGAAAAGCTGTCTTAAAGCTGCCTTGAGTCAGATTATTAATCGGAAAAAGGGCATTTCCATGTTTGTTGGTGATATGGATAGCAAATGGATAGAGAAATAAAACCCGTGGCAATGCCTCACCGCTCCACGCATCAAACGCCCACATATTCCACTTTTTTTCATGAATGTTCGTAGAGACCACCTGCCCAATAGAAACTTTTAATTCGCTAATAGAAAGCACATTATTAGAATCAATCACAGGCGAATCATGAAAAACAAGGTAATAGTCGCCAACGGGGAGGCTGTCCAAGAAAATATCGGCGTGCAATGACTGCATGGAGATGGTGCTGTTCAAACGAAAAGTGTCGGTACGAACTTTGCGAAAGCGGTCGGAGAGGAGCATATCCATTTGTACAGAATCCAAATATTTATAATAATTCAATAACTTTCTTCTTGCTAACGGGATAGTCCTTCTCGGATGTTTGGGTTGTAAGATAGTTACATAAACAGAATCGATATTGCTATAAAGAACGGGACATAATAATTTTTTACCCGGGTAGAGCGGAGTCATCCTACTGAGTGAAAGCAATTTGTTATGTAACTCCCGAAGATAATATTGTGCATTAACGGCATAAACCGGATGTGACGTATGACTAACCAACTGAAACAAGCTGTCACACTGCTGCAGTAATCTTTCATTTTGAGAAACCGTATTCCTTTGAGGCAGTTGAATGGCAAGTCTCCAATAAACCAAAGCACGTTCATAACGTAGCGGGGTTAAATCGGCACCCCCATAAAATGCTTCTATATTATCAAGGGCAGTCAATAACAACGAATCAGGAATAAAATATTTTTTTAAAAAATTAATTTTACACAATTCATAATCCACACTTACATCTTGATTCGGAGCATATTGTGCGTGAACTAATAAAGCGCGTTGTAAGACAGAGAAATACGGTATGTTCAGCGTATCTTGTGTGAAATCCATTTTCAAAAAGAAATCGGGGCGAATCAATTCATCAAAATGCTGCCGAACATATTGTTCCACTTTGATTGCATGTTCTTTATCACTTTGATAATAAGAGAGTTCATCATAATCCCACCGATCATATTGTTCCATATTGAGTCCATATTTGTTGTCATTTTCAAAATAGAACAACTGTGATTGCGCCAAAAAATCTAACAAAGTGGGACGCAGATAGCGGTATTGTGGGAGCGCATCCACCATAAACTGAAACGTATCCATTGGAATGGTCGCAAGCTGTTGCGGGTGGTCGGTAAGTCGTAGCATGTGCTCTTTCGCCAAATTAGCTATATTGTCCGCGCTCCAAAAATCTAAATTGGCAAGATTTTCATTTTTCACCTCATTGCGGTATATCAGGGTGTAACGATTTTGATACAAATAGGTTTTAAGACAATAGCCCATCATCAGATGGTACAGATTGGCATACGGAGCCGTTGCGCCCTGCATCACCGAATCCACGTACAAAATTGCCGTTTTTGTATGATGTTCGTCATAGAGGGCAAGCAGTTGGGTTTTCTCAAAATGGACGCGAAAACGCAAGTATTCGTCATTTTGATTATCTGCATATTTCAAATACTTATCTAACAAAATACTTGCCGATTTTGGTTTATTATCCGCAAGATAATTTTTAAAACTTTCCCAATTTACCTCGATTTTTTGGGCATAAATAGAGGGAAAAACGAACAAACAGCAAAGAAAAATGCTTACAAAAATGATTTGTTTCTTCATCATGGGGATTTTTATGTTGATAAAAGAGCAAGAATAATTGCGGCAAAGTTAGCAAAAAAATGATAGTAATGATTTTATTATCAATAAAATTTGCTGTGTTCCCATCTCATTTAGTGCTTTCCGCTAAAAAATATAAATTATTGAGCAGTTTATGATTTATTATATTTGTACGCCTTAGATTTTCGAGCAATCCTTTTCCTATAAACGTTTGAACCCTTCGGGTTCAGAATATTTCGTAATGTTATTTCTTCGGATTAAATGAATACTTTCAGGGTAGCCAAAGGTAATTTATTTATTTTCAATTATTGCTGTCCCGTGAATATTGCAATGCGGTGGCGTCTGATCCCGTAGGATTCGTATGTTTGTAATGTATGTTTCGTAAACATGGAATGGGGCGTACATACGGCACGCTTATATTATGTTCTGCGGTTATTTCTACCAAACGACCGTCTCTACGGGACGAAGTAAGGAGTGAGAAAATTGAAACGAGAAATTAGAAAAATAAAAACATAGTGCAATTGCGTATAACCGTGTCCCATAGGGACAAACGCTTTGTAGAAAACTGCGTCACCGCTCGTGCGCTTTGGCAAATTTCATTGGTTATAGTTGTTGGTTTATAAAATGTTGCGGTGGCTTTTATAATGAGGTAATATGATATATTTGCCGAGCAGCAGTGAATCTCAATCAAAAAACAAGACCGAACCCAATTCGGATTCGGTCTTGTGCGGTTTTATAAAAATTTTACGGAAAGCTTTATTTAACAATCATTTTTGACAATCTTTCGGTCAGTAACGGAACAATTTTGTTCAAATCGCCAACGATGCCGAGGTCTGCCACATTGAAAATCGGGGCATACTTGTCTTTATTGATAGCGATAATGAATTCGGATTCTTCCATGCCTGCCAAGTGTTGAATGGCACCGGAAATCCCGAGTGCAAAATAGATGTCGGGGCGAACGGTTTTACCGGTTTGTCCTACTTGTCTTTCGTGTGCAATCACGCCGGCATCCACCATTGCGCGGGAAGAGGAGACTTGTGCGTTGAGCACGTCTGCCAAGGCTTGTAGTTTGTCAAAACCTTCCTGACAGCCCACGCCGCGACCACCGGAAACCAATATTTTCGCAGCGGTAATATCCACTTTGCCTTTATCTTCTTTCACATTCTCCACTAAACGAACTTTAAATTTAGTAGTATCAAAAGTAGGTTTGAAAGCAATAACATTTCCTTTTCTACCTATCTCACGGTCAGCTTTTTGCATAACGCCCGGACGGACAGTGGACATTTGCGGACGGTTTTCCGTGCACATAATCGTTGCCATCAGGTTGCCTCCGAAAGCGGGACGCGTCATCATCAGTTCGCCCTCTTCCGAAATTTCCAAACGGGTGCAATCCGCGGTTAGCCCGGTTGCTAATCTGGCAGATAAACGTGGTGCTAAATCGCGACCAATGGTAGTGGCTCCGAAGAGAACAATGCTGGGTTGATATTTTGTAATGATTTGATAGACAGCTTGTGAATACTGTTCGGTCAGATAATCTTTTAATTCCGGCGCATCGGCACAGATGACTTCATCGGCACCGTATTCTATCAAAGTCTGCGCTTGACCGCAGATTTGAGAACCAACCAAAATAGCAATCACTTTCTCATTGAGCGTTGTTGCTAAATCCTTGGCTTTGCCCAACAATTCCAATGCCACGCTTTGAATGACACCCTCTCTTTGTTCTGCAAATACATATACATTTTTATAATTTAATTTATCCATGATAATATTATTTCTTGTAAACGACTCAATGATTAGATAATAAATTTTTCTTTCAATTTCGAAGTAATGATGCCAACAGCTTCTTCTGCATCGACTTCAAAAACCTGGCCTGCACCTTTTTGTGCTTTAGTGAAAGATTTTTTCACGCGGGTAGGAGAACCGGAAAGTCCTAACTTAACTTCTTCCACGTCAATCATATCGGCACTCCAGATTTCCATTTCTCTATCGAAAGCGGTCATAATGCCGGCGACGCTCATGTAGCGGGCTTGGTTTGCCGAAGCCAAAACGGTCAATACGCATGTTCCTTCCACTTCCAAGATTTGGTACCCTTCTTCGGTTTCTTTTTTGATGGTAAAATATTTCTTTCCGTCGTATTTTAAGTCGGTGACGTAAGATACTTGCGGAAGTTTCAGGTGTTCAGCCATTTGAGGACCAACTTGGGCGGTATCGCCGTCAATAGCCTGCCGACCGGCGATAATCAGGTCGTGGTCAATGCGGCGGAGTGCGCCGGCAAGTGCGTTGGAAGTTGCCAACGTGTCTGCACCGGCAAATTTTCTGTCGGTCAATAAGATGGCTCTATCAACGCCCATGGCGAAGGCTTCGCGAAGGATAGCCTCGGCTTGAGGGGGTCCCATGGTAATTACGGTAATGTGTGCATTGTATTGTTCTTTCAGGCGCAGTGCCATTTCCAAGCCACCTTTATCGTCCGGATTCATAATGCTGGGAACGCCGTCACGAATGAGGGTGCCGGTTGCCGGATTAATCTTGATTTCTGTCGTATCCGGGACTTGTTTTATACATACTACTATTTTCATATCTCTTTATTCTTATTTTAATTTCTTTTCCGTCATTTATATAATAACTAATATAAATTAACTACTAACTAAATAACTATCAACTATTTAAAAAGTTTTGCTGCAATTACCATGCGTTGTACTTCGGACGTGCCTTCGTAGATTTCGGTAATTTTGGCATCGCGCATCATTCGTTCTATCGGATATTCGCGGGTATAGCCATAACCACCGTGGAATTGAACGGCTTTCGTGGTCACTTCCATGGCTGTTTCGGCGGCGAACAGCTTGCACATGGCAGCGTCAGCCGAGTAGGGCAATCCTTTATCTTTTTTGAAAGCAGCAGAGCGCACCAACAGACGGGCAGCTTGAACTTTGGTTTCCAGGTCAGCCATTTGGAATTGGGTGTTTTGGAATGCGGCGATGGCTTTGCCAAATTGTTTACGCTCTTTGGTGTATTTAATAGTCTCATCCATAGCACCTTGCGCTATCCCTAAGGCTTGAGCGGCGATACCGATACGACCACCATCTAATGTTTTCATTGCGATTCCGAAACCTTTTCCTAATGTTCCCAGCAGGTTTTCTTTCGGCACTTCGCAATTTTCAAATATCAATTCGCACGTTGCGGAACCTCTGATTCCCATTTTTTTCTCTTTTTTACCGAAAGAGAATCCTTTCATGCCTTTTTCAACGATAAAAGCGGATATTCCCTTGGTACCGAGTGACTTGTCGGTCATTGCCATCACGACATAGACGTGAGCATAGCCGGCATTGGTGATGAAGATTTTGGAGCCGTTGAGAATCCATTTGTCGCCGGCATCCACTGCGGTGGTTTGTTGCATGGCGGCATCGGTTCCGGCGTTGGGTTCGGTCAGACCGAATGCGCCGATCCACTCGCCGTTTGCCAATTTCGGTATATATTTCATCTTTTGTTCTTCGGTTCCGTTTTCCAAAATGGGTGCGACACACAAAGATGTGTGAGCGGAGACAATAACGCCGGTGGTGCCACAAACGCGGGACAATTCCTCCACTGCCATCGAATAAATCTGATTGGTACCGCCTTGTCCGCCGTATTCAACCGGAACGGGGATTCCCATCAGTCCGATTTTTGCCATTTTTTCAACCGTTTCCATCGGGAATCTTTCTTGGTCATCAATATCTGCTGCCAACGGTTTTACTTCATTTTCTGCAAATGAATGTATCATTTGCAGAAAGAGTTCTTCTTGTTTAGTTAAACTAAAATCCATAATAATGTATTGATTTTCTGTAAATTAAATAATATTAAACGGTCATTTCCTTCGATGAACTGTCATGGGTAATACCGGCAGCTCCTCCGGTGACAATTGCTATTCTGTTTTCTAATCTTTTCATTTTACTTGATAATTAAAATTTTTCTGTATGCATTAATTTAGCTTGACCTGAAATAAGGATTTTTCCTTGTTGGTCTTCTAAAGTACATTTAATAACTCCACGATGTTTTTCTTGATTAATTTTCATTACTTCAAATTTAGCGATGTAGTCATTTTCAACAAAAACAGGAGCTAAGAAATCCATGTCTTGAAACATATAAATTGTTCCTTCACCTGGCCACTGCGTGCCAAATACTTTTGAAAAGATTGCTCCGGCGAAAAACCCGTGAACGATAGGTTTTCCAAAAGGAGTTTTTGATGCATAATCAGCATCAATGTGAATGGGGTTGTTATCGCCAGATATTTTAGCAAACATATCAACATTTGCTTGCGTATATCTAACGATTTGCGTGTAAGTTTCACCTACTATTATTTTGGTCATATCACGTCAAATACTATAGGTTTGTGTTTTTGACGATGATAGCATTTCCCATTCCTCCTCCAATACAGAGTGATGCAAGACCTAATTCTTTTTTAGATCTTAACATTTCATGAATGAGGGTCACAATGATTCTACAGCCAGAAGCCCCAACAGGGTGTCCAAGTGCAATTGCTCCGCCATTAACATTACATCTTTCATTTATCCATTCAGGGGTAACATTATGATGTTGGCATAGTAATTTACGAACTCCAAGAGCTTGAGCTGCAAATGCTTCGTTTAGTTCAAATAGTTCAATATCTTTTAATTTTAATTCAGTTTTTGAAAGAGCAGATTTGATTGCCGGAATAGGACCCAATCCCATTTTAGCAGGATCAACTCCTCCTTGACCAACAGCAACAATTTCTACTAAAGGCTTTAGATTATATTTTTTAACCGCAGATTCAGAAGCCAACATAACAAATGCTGCTCCATCATTAATTCCAGAAGCATTTCCAGCCGTAACAGTACCCGGATTTTGGAAAGCAGGTCTTAATGAAGAAAGCTTATCTAAGGATGTTTCTCTGTTAGGGAATTCATCGTCTTCAAACATTTTTGAAACCTTTTTGAATTTAACTTCAACAGGGACAATTTCACTTTTAAATTTTCCATTGTCAATTGCATTGATTGCTTTTTCTTGAGATTGAATAGACAATGCATCTTGTTCTTCTCTGCTAATTTCTAAATCTTTAGCAATGTTTTCTGCAGTTATTCCCATATGAAGATTTGAAAATGCATCAGTCAAAGCATCCGTAATCATGTGGTCTTTTACGTTGAAATCAGCCATTTTAGTACCATTTCTTATTGTTGCAGGAATAATGAATCCGGCACCCGACATGCTTTCTGCTCCTCCCGCAATGATAATGTCGGCATTTCCAACTCGAATGGAATCAAAACCGTTCATAACAGCTTTCATTCCA
>Ga0209098_1001965_pt1 | contig 18668 bp, 13 predicted proteins | sample AD_JPNHW1_MetaG_FD_184429 | JGI IMG/M metagenome (GOLD analysis project Ga0209098, IMG submission 184429) | Active sludge microbial communities of municipal wastewater-treating anaerobic digesters from Japan - AD_JPNHW1_MetaG (SPAdes) (version 2) | ecosystem: Engineered > Bioreactor > Anaerobic... | reverse complement strand
ATCATGCAGAAGATCAGGAACTGTGGGGAGGATCTTGAAGGGGTCGCGGTAAGAAGAACACAGCGGCATTTCTACACGGTCAGTGTCCGGACCCGGCCGGTAAACCGCGAGTACCAGTCGGAGCGGGCGGCAAGGAAACGCGGCGGTGAGCGCTAGATGACCCGGGGCCGGCAGCCAACGAAAAACCGGGACTCCGGGGTTGCGAGAGCCGAGGCGCGGGGAACGGTCATGCAATTTGTTCCGGAAGCCGGGATGGTGTGCACCTTTATGATCCGGGGCGCCGGCCGGATCATTTTTGTCCGGATCAAGCGGGCCGCCCGGCTCCACTGCAAAGTTCCGGAACTTGCAGCGGATCACGATGAGCTGATCGCCGGCTTGCGCACGCTTCCCGGCGCCGGACCGGTGACCCGCGAGCTCTGGCTCTATTCCAAGAAAGGTGTCTGGCGGTACTTCCGGGTCACAGATACCGGGATCGAGGAGACCGGCCCGGATGGCGAACCGCTTATCTTGGCGGGAAAATCATTGATCAGTACCGGGGTGATGACCCCCCTATGATCATAAAGAACCCCGATATTGGGAGGGGATCTCCCTGCATGCAGGATAACCTCCCCTTTTTAGGAGAGAGGGTATTCCCGTGGGGGAAACGCACCCGGATCTCCCCGTTTTGGGCTCCGATTAGGCGATCCGAGAGGTGCCCGGGGGACGAAATCGCGAAAACGGGGGCCCATTGTTTTACGAAAAACAAGGATTGCCACCCGATTGCCGGATTGAGGGGGTCAGCGTGTCCTAAAAAGGGACTAAATAGGCCCAATTGGAGAGGCGATATTTCCCCTCATGGGCTCTTGGAGGTAGAAATGACAGAACACGAATATGGAGTTCCGGTCCGGAATATCAGTACCCGGGTGACCCTGGTGATCAGTACCCTGCCCCGACATACCACTTTCCGACACTCTCCGACGTGGGAACCTCTAATTTACCCCGTGGGACGACGACAGCAGGAGACGGATCTCGCAATTTTGGGGGACGAAATCGCGAAAACGGGGGCCTATTGTTTCCGGGAAAACCCCAATTGCCGCCCGATTGCCGGATTTGTGGGGTTGGCGTGCCCTAAAAAGGGACCAAATAGGCCCAATTGGAGGGGCAATAGTTCCCGGGATGGGCTGGTGGACGTTGAAACGGGAAAACACAAGAACGGGGATCCGACCCGGCATTCCCCGGAGTTCACGGGATCTGGTGAAGAATGGGAGGAGAACATGAATGACAGGAATGGGAGGTCATCGACATGACAACACTCTTTCGCGCATTAAACCCGGAAGCCCGGGAGGAACTGGTCCGTGGCGCTGTGATCGAACTTGTTACGGTCATCGTGACCGCAGTACCGGACCCGGATCGGCCGGACGACCGGCTCAAAATGAAGATCGCCGCTGAAGTTTACGATGCCTTCGCTCCCGGGACGCCATGGATCGATGCGGAACTCGCCCGGCTCCGGGCAATCTGCGAAGGTGCGGCCGAAGACATCACGATCCCGGCACATGACGCCCTGCACGTTGCCCTCAACCGGAACCGGAAAGGTCTTGACGGCCTTCTCGCGGGAAAGGTTGGCGGGCATCCCGCTGCCTGGGCATCCGACCCGCAGCTCATGGCATATCTCATGCCGGTATTCCAGAACGCCCGGGCCGAGGAACCGGTCTGGTGGCTCGCGTGGACCGTGTCAATGGACGATGACGGGAAACTGATCGTGGACTGCGAAGACAGCCTGACGCTTTCGCGCCCGGGTGTTGCGCTGCTCCATCCTGACCGGGAATCGTTCTTGGCGGCGGATGAGACGGGAGAGACCCGGAAAAATATTCTGGAGCGGATGAGGCAGGTGAATGGTGTGGTGGGGAGAGTGGTGGAGAGGCTGATGAGAAAAGATGAGCGGGACCGTAACGTATTTTGGATGGAGGGGGCTTGAGAAAAGGTGGGGATTATTTTTTCGATTCTGAAAAAACCTGCAGGATCTTTGCGGAAGGATAGGTTGACAATGACGCAATTCCGTGCGCCAACTCAACCGGTAGTAAACCCCCTTCATGCCGATAACTTAGTATCTTGGGAATCGTTGCAAAAATCTCCTCGTACCCTATAAGATCCTCGATCTCCGGATTTGAATTGAATTCGTGAATCAGTGAGCTGTGAATTGGTATGTTGAGTACCATTGAATGATAATCGTTGAGTTTAAAGAAAATTTTTGCGCCATAATTCGTATCCTTTCCATAGGAGGCACCGTCCAAAGGACGGTGCTGAATTTGCTTTTTTATGTATAAATCCCCGGGAATGAAGACGGAGTTATTAGGAGCCTCTTTCTTGATGAACTGGAAATGATCAAAAAATTTCCCGCTTTTTTCCTGCCCAAGGATGTGGACGGGGTATCCCATGTCGAATGCATGAGAGAGGAACTGGCGTATTGGTACAACAAGTTTGGAGTACTGGGCACGAACAGAGAGGGGTCCGTCTTTGACAAAGAGACATTCGCTCAGCATTTTTTTATTTTTTGTCCAGTAATGTCGAACCGCAGTAAAAAGAAGGAGGGTTTCGTGGACGTTCATGTATGTTGTAGCAATACCTTCCGGTGCGGAATCCTCTCCCATTTCCTGATGAAACCCCAGCCAGTCGGTGATGTACGTAGGTTTCCCACAGAATTGACAGAATCCTCTTGCAGTATCATACGGTAAAACGCAATTATTATTGTGGCAACCCTCGTGCGGACATTCGAACGGGGTACTTGAGTTCTGTTCAGTACCCCATTTTCTATATGCAAGCCATTTGAGGGTTTCAAGGATCTCACCCTCCATCTGTGAAGAGGGATCCAGAAATGATTCAAAGATGATCTCACGGACAGCATTGTAATTGTTCATGCCATCAATACTGACATTTTCAAGAGGGATAACCGTGGCATGGTAGAGTGCGGATTCCTGTAAAAGATCCCGTATCGCATAGGGATGGGGATTCTCTTTGTCAATTTTTGATAATTCATGCTGATCAAGTTTAAGGAGAGCTGTTTTTACAAATGCGATAGTGGAATAGGGGGATACATCAGAACGTATGACCTGCATTGAACCGTCAATGCCGAAAATATATTTTAAGTCTCCATTACATTCCGGAACGGTTTCCCATGGAATTTTACGACATTCTTCTGGGACGGAGGGGTTTTTAAAACTCTGACAGATTTTCTGAACGAGTGGGCTCTTGATGACGTCGAGATGACCGATTTTGCTTGCACACTCCCCCGGGAGCCGGTCGCCAGCCTGATAGGGCATATATTTACGGGCCTCCCGTTGAAGGGGCGGGTGCCGGTGAGAATTTGAATGCCTGGACCGGAACAACGAATCTATGGGAACGCGTCAGCATCCGGAGATAACCGGGTGTTTTTGCCTGAAGGATGTCTTCCTGAAGACTTTCATAGGCAACATTCAGATTTGCGAGAGCCTTGACTTCGCCTCTCGCGGAGATGTGGGCAATGAAAAAGTTTTCAGTCTGTGCAAGAAGGTCCTTGTTGATCGTGCTTGGTGATTGTGTAGAATATACCATGCCGATATGATATTTTGCACCCTCCTTCGATAATCGCGAATAGATGGTTGTGACATCGTCATCTTTTGGGAAGAGGTTGTGTGCCTCTTCGAAATAGAGCTGAACATATTTTTCCCCGAGATTATTGGAGGTGAATTTTTCCATCTGGGATTTGAAAACTTCCCAGCACAACTGCTCAGTATAATAGACCATGATCTGGGGATCTGCATTGCCAAGATCGAGGATAACCGTCTTCCCTTCGTCTGTTGAAGCCATGATTTGGCTAAAGATATTCCCCGCATTCATGTCGTGATAAGTGTGGAACGGGTGTAGTATAGCCGGCCCCGCCCCTATCCCGGGATTTAAGAAATTCAGGAGTGCCCGGTCACCCTGATCGAAAAGGGATTTTTTACTGCTTTTCGAGATCAGGAGGGGGTTATCGTCTTTCATATCGCGGATGAAATCTGCAATCTTCCGCAATTCACTGGCAAGACTTTTCAGAGAATCAATTGTTTTTGGAGTGCTATCCCCATACAGGGCTTTTCTAAACTCTGCATTATACCCGGGGTCGAGGTCAATAATTTTTTTCAGCGCAGACTCGTCGGCATCGAACCCGGCGCTATGGAGAATTGCCCAGTAAATGAGGATACGACGTCTCGTTCTTTTCTGATCTCCGATCTCCAACCCTGCGATGGATTCAGGAGAGGGAACTTCTGCACCGATAAAATTTTTTATGTAGATAGAATTCCGTTTGTCACTCTCCAGCAGGTCGGCCAGTATCTTATGGGATCTATCAGGATGTTCGTAAAAGTTCAGTTTCAGGATTTTGGAGGTTGCGTTCTTCGGCTTGAAGGCGTACACTTCACAATTTTCCGGATAAACACTGGCAAGCGATGTGCTGTCATCCTGGGGGTTATCGTTTGCGTATTCACCGTTGATATCGAAGATGATCTGGCCTACATTCTTTGATTCTTTTGTCGTCTCGATCAGGCTTTGGGCAATAATTTTTACCACATTGCTCTTGCCGAGACGGGTTTTCCCGAACATTGCAGTACGAGTACCCATAAAATCAATCGTGGAAACATTAACGTCGACATTGGGTAATTTTGACTCCGGGAGAGGAAGCCGGCATTCTGTGAGACGCAGTTTTCCGATAGGGAACCGGTTTGTTTCAGGAACAAGGGAATTGGTAATGAGGTCCAGTAGATCATCATCTGGTGAGAAAACACGGTATTTGTGGGCGCTGACAAAGTTGTTCAGGTCTCCGGAAAATTCAAGTTTCTCCGGTTCATCCGGATGAGGATAGAACATGCCGAGTACTTCTGTTTTCAGGGCTCCCCACTGGAGTTCGCTCTGGGTGAATACATCCAGTTCCGGCATGGAGTTTTTCTGGAGTTCGAAATAAGTCTGCTGAACTTCATGGGAGAGAGGGGTCGGTGCAGTTTCGAGGACCCGGAGCAGAGTGAAGTGCGGGGGGAATTCTTCAAAATTCGACGGGACCATGATGAGAAGAGAATTTCTCGGGATACCTCCGACTGCCTTCTTGAACGGATCCGAGGTGATGATGGTCGTTTTATCATACCCAATATCAAGAACATATCCCACGAATCGCCAATTTGAATAATTCTTCGAGGTCTCTTTCTGGTCCTCATTTTTCATGAAATCCACCAGGACCCGAAGTGGATTGTGCTGTAATGCTGCGTCTTCAAGAAATTTTTTCATGTGACTGCCTCTCTTATGTTATGAATGACAACTTCTCCGGTGGTTCCGGTAATTTTTCCTATCGATCTCCCGGTACCTTTTTCCAGCGGATACTGGAAGAACACGTGATAGAGATCCAGAATATCCGGATGGTTGGAATTGGTCATCACCCATTTCACTCCTTTTCTTGAGGCTGTTATGAGGGATTTTGCAAGACGTTTCTGGTCGCTGAACATGAACTGGCCATATCCATAATGGGCATTGAGTTCTTCCCGCGCCCCGGGTCGGTACGGAGGATCGAGAAAAAGGAGATCATTTTTCCTGCATTTTTTTATGATAGCATCAAAATCGCCGCACTGGAGATCGGCACGATTGAGTCGTTCAGATACTTCTTTTAAGTTGCTCTCGCAGATGGCCCACCTGCGATCCTGTCCACCATAACCAACATTAAAATCGCCATTTGCATTATGGCGCCACATACCCTTGAAGCAGGTCCGGTTCAGATAAAGGGTCCGCGCTGCATTTGTGGGAATATCCAGTTCTTCAGTAATCCAGCCCCGTATGGCATAGTAATCACGTTTGGTGTTGGGAAATTTTTGGTAGATCTTCCAGACCTCTTCCGGGCAATCACGGATACCCCGGTAGAGATCGATGAGTTCCTGGTTTTTATCGGATAATAGGGCCTTTTCAGGGTTGACAAAGAAGAAAACAGATCCTCCACCGAGGAACGGTTCGACGTACCTCTGCCAGCTGTGATCCGGGTTCTGGAGAATATGGGCAAAATAAGAGAGGTGCCGCTGTTTTCCTCCCGGGTACCGTAAAAATGTGATTTGGTTGCTGGGGTTCATGGAGGGCGGCTTCCGTAATTTGATTCCTGAATGGCAATGGGCTGATGAAATCGATAAAGTATTCGTTTTAATTTTACATCGTCCAGATATTCATGTCTTTCATATTTAAATTGAAAGACGAGTAATGTTCAACCATGGGCGCGGAACAATCTCTCCTTCTCCAAAAAATCCTCAATGAACCGAAGCCTCTGTCTGACAGTCAAAAGGCGGCAGTTCGCTCAAAGAAAAAATATATTCGTGTTATTGCCGGTGCCGGGGCTGGTAAAACCGAAACATTAACGCGTAAAATTGTCGCGTTGCTTCTTGTTGAGAATGTTCCACCGTCGTGCATCGTTGCCTTCACCTTTACGAAAAAAGCAGCCCAGAATATGAAAAGCCGGGTGTACGAACGGGTTAAACAATTCGGCGGGGAAGAGCAATGTGCCCATCTTGGAGAGATGTTCATTGGGACCATTGATGCTTATTGTCTTCGTATTCTTCAGGACCACTTCGGTTACGGAGGGTTTGGAAGTCTTGACGAGAATCAGGAAATGGCATTTCTCCTCCGGTTCGGGTGGGATCTGAATCTTTCTGGAGGACGAAATTATTCCGATAGCTGCGAACTGTTCAAGCAGACACTAAACGTTGTCTATTCAGAGATGATTCCTGATTCCCTCCTTGAAAAACGTGCCCGGGGATTCTTTCGATCCTATAAAAAATATGAGGACCATCTTACCCACCATAAAAGACTGACGTTCAACCGCATGATCTCCCTTGCAGTGATGCATCTGGAAGAAAAGCCAGCCGTTCTTGAGAATATAAAATATCTCATCGTGGATGAATACCAAGATATTAACCGGGCCCAGGAGAAGTTAATTAACCTGATCGGCCAGTCGGGGAACACATTCATTGTGGGAGATCCTCGGCAGACCATCTACCAGTTCAGAGGATCGGATGCAGGTTGTTTTGACGATTTCGTAAAAGCGCACCCCGACGCTGAAACGATATCAATCACTGAAAATCGTCGTAGTACAACATCCATTGTTACTGTAGCAAATGAGTTTTCAGACTGTTTTTCACAAGTGCATTATGATCATCTTGTGCCAACCAGAACGGACGTCGGGGGAACATATCTGGGTGAATTTGAATCAGATGTTTCCGAAGCGGAATGGGTTGCGGACCAGATCGATCATTATGTAAAATCCGGGCAATGTTCCTATGCGGATATTGGTATTCTTCTTCGCAGTGTGAATACTTCCGGTCCGGTATTTATTGACATATTCCGACAGCGTCACATTCCGTTTATCGTAGGGGGCAAAGTAGGTCTATTCCGGCGTGCTGATGTTCAGGCTGTGGGAAAACTGATTGCATGGTTGTACTCCGAGGGATTCTTTCAAAAAAGCAAATATACCGGCAAAGATTCCATTCGCGGAGATGATCTCCTTCCTTCCGCTTTACAGGATTGGCATGATGCAGTCCCGGAAATTCAGATTCCCGCAGATATTCATGCTAATCTCAATCAATGGAAAGAAGCGACACTTCGAGGAACATACCGGCACTTCACCGAAATGTACTATGAGCTGCTTACTATTCTTGGGTATCAGCATCTCGATCATGAAAACCCAGAACATACCGTTGTGATGGCAAATCTGGGTCGATTCAATTCGATGCTAACTGACTTCGAGACTGCGAATCGTCTTGGAGGGAAGAAAATAAAATGGGATGCGGATCTGAAAAGTTTTTGCTGGTTCATGAACTTGTATGCGTCCTCTTCATACGAAGAGCAGATGGGGGACGATCTCCGGGGAATAGATGCTGTACAGTTAATGACGGTGCATCAAGCCAAGGGTCTTGAATGGCCATTGGTGTTTATCCCCTCCGTTGTGAATCAGCGTTTTCCCTCACAGAAAGTTGGTTCGGCAAAAGATTGGCTCATCCCCCGGGAGCTCTTCAACGTGCGCCGATACGAGGGCGATATTGAGGTTGAGCGCAAACTCATGTACGTTGCACTGACCCGGGCAAAAGATGTCCTTGTCGTCAGTTATTTCACACACATGAATGGACGACGAAAGAGTGTCAGTGAGTTTGTGGATGAATGCTTACCTGTGGATCAAATGACTGCCATTTCCGGACAGGACTCTCTACCACTTCATGAATTGTCGCCGCATGGGACTATAGAAGATATTCAATCATATTCTGCAGGTGAACTGATCGTATATGGCAAGTGCCCTTATATGTACCGTTTGAACACGGTCTGGGGATATCAACCCGGTCTCTCAGACTACCTGGGATATGGGAATTCGTTGCATTTCTGTATGAGAATTGCAGCGGAGCAAATGAAGCAGGGGTTTAGTCCGCTGAGTGCTGTATCCAATGCGGTTGAACATCATTTTCACCTGCCCTTTGCTGATGAGGCACGGAATAAGAAAGTCAAGGAACAGGCAAAAAAGAAATTGCTGAAATTTGCCCGGGAACACAAGGATGATCTGTTACGAATCCGGGAAGTAGAGACGCGGATTGAATACCCGATGCAACGTGCAACTGTCGTAGGCAAGATCGATGTTATCCTCCATGAAGGGGAAGGCATCGAGGTCCGCGATTACAAAACTTCCGATGCCGTTGTAACAAAGGATGAAGCCGCGATGCAATTACGATTATATTCACGAGGATTAACCATTCTCGGGGAAAACGTGATAAAAGGGTCCGTGGCCTATCTGGATGAATCGTCCATTGATCCTGTTCCTGTGGGGACGGATCAATTAAATCATGCATCTGGAATTGCTCAAGAATATATCGAGGGAATTAAACACAAACAGTTCCAACCATGCAAAGGAGCCGCATGCGAGAATTGCTATTACGCTACGATATGCCGATGGAGGTAAAATATGGTTGAACGTAAAGAACCAACCCAAATTGAAAAAAATATAGATAAACTGAAAAAATTATTATCTGAATTATTCCAGTTCGAATCATCAGATCTTGACTTCGGTATCTATCGGATTATTAACCAGAAGCAGACTCTCATCCGGAAATATATCGACAAGGAACTTGTCGAATCAATAAGCCGACAATGTGCAGATATTAACGCCACCTCGGAAGAGACGGCAGAGATATTCGACCATATCTATCAGTTCTTCTCGCGATATTATGACAAAGGAGACTATATGCCGCTCCACCGGCATTCTCTCCGCGATAAAAAATATGCAGTTCCCTGGAATGGCGAAGAAGTAGTACTCCATTGGGCAAATAAGGATCAATATTACATTAAGACCGGCGGAAATTTCAAGGATTTTATTTTCCGCGACGAGGAGAACAAATTCCGCATCCATTTTACTATCATCGATTCTCAAGAGCCCGCCAATAACGTAAAACAGGAGGATCATTATTTCATTTTGAGTGGAGGCGCTGACGCCGTCGTATATGACGATTCTGTAAAAGATCTCACCTGCAAATTCACCTATGAGCCTCTCACGAAAGAGGAAGCAAAACGCAGAAGCGGGGCTACATCCGATCCCCAGAAGACCTTCAGGATATCAGCAGAAAAACGAATCACTGAACTATTAGAGATAATGGTGAAAGAAGAGAAAAGTACCGCTCGGAAAAACAATATCCTCACTCTTCTTGGAATTTTGGATAAGAAGGAGCGGCGAAAGACTCCTTCTGCTGAAGATGCAAGCACTCCGACATTTCTGGGGAAAAAACTCAACCGGTATGTGCAGGAGAATAAATCCGATTATTTCATTCATAAAGACCTGGGTGGTTTCCTCCGGCAGGAACTGGATACCTACATCAAACGGGAGATGTGGGATCTCGATGATCTCATCGGGACTGCCAAAGGAGTTCCCGATCCCTCTCATCTGAAAGCATATTCTGATCGCATCCGTATAATGCGCAATATCTCCCTTGAAATAATTACTTTCCTCGCCCAGATCGAAGATTTCCAGAGACGATTATTCGAAAAGAAAAAGTTCGTATTGAGTGCTGATTATTGTATCACCCTTGATCACATCCCAAAAAAATTCTATAAACAAATCCTCGAAAATGAAGACCAGATCGCTGAATGGAAAAAACTATTCGGGATTGGCGATACCGGAGAACAGTCGACACTTTCGGGAAATAAAATTGACGAGCAGTACCTTGATGAACACCAATTTCTTGTTCTCGATACAAAATTTTTCCCCCTAATTAAAGAAAATTTGATCGATTCGCTCCAAAATACTAATGGAAAGTCTATTGACGATTTTGATGAATTGATTGGCGGAGTGATAATAAAATCCGAGAATTGGCAAGCATTGAACCTCCTTTTAGAACGATACCGGGACCAAATTAATTGTATTTACATCGATCCCCCATACAACACACAAAAAGATACGTTCCTGTACAAAGATAGGTATAAACATAGTTCTTGGATGTCGATGATATCTGATAGAATTCAGATTTCAAATTATTTTTTGAATTCGTCCGGTGTCTTTTTTGCATCTATTGATAGAAATGAAGTTTCAAATTTAGACATCCTTTTATCTGACATATATGGATCAGAAAATTCTGTTGGGGAAATTGTCTGGAGAAATGCTAGAGATAATAATCCCACTCAAATTGCTATTGAACACGAATACATCCTTTGCTATGCTCAAAATAAATCAAAAGCTGAAACCGTTTGGAAAAACGAATTTGCCGATTCAAAAAATTTGTTGTTAAATGAATACGAACGACTAAAAAAATCAAATTTGTCATTAAATGTAATCCAAGAAAAACTTCGTGAATTTATTAAAGATAATATTGAGATAATGAAAGAAGTTGATCGCTATAAGTTTGTTGATGAAAATGGAGTATATACTGGATCACAAAGTGTTCATAACCCTCATCCAGCGGGATACGAGTATGAAATTTTGCACCCAATAACTCAAAAACCAATGAGAACACCTGCGAATGGTTATCGTTTCCCTTTTGAAACATTGAAAAATGACTATATTGATAAGGACCGGATAATTTATGGCCCGGATGAGAACAGAATTATCCAAATAAAACTCTATTTAAAAGATTACCAGGATTCTCTTCGTAGTGTTATTGATTTAGATGGGAGATTAGGCGCATATTCTCTAAACTCTCTGTTTGGACAAGGAAAATATATCTTTGATAATCCAAAACCGCCCCAATTAATAGACCGAATTTTATCTTTTGGAAGCTCTCCAAATACAATAATTTTGGATTTTTTTGCCGGCTCTGGATGTACAGCGCATTCCGTTTTTGATTTAATCAAACAAACCAACGTGAATATGAAATATATTCTAATAGAGATGGCGGATTACTTTGACTCAATAATGAAACCCCATATAGAAAAATTGATGTTTGCTTCAGACTGGAAAGATGGTAAACCCGTACCCGGATCCAAAGGACAGAGTCATATCTTTAAGTACATGGTCCTTGAGCAATATGAGGACACGCTCAATAATATTGCATTCGCACAAAAAACACTCGATGTCTCTGCATATGATGACTATCTCATCCAATACATGCTGGACTTCGAAACCAAGGAGAGCCCCTGCCGGTTCGGTATTACCACAATCACCGATCCCTGGGCTTATCAGCTCAAAGTTTATGATGAAAATGTGCCCCGGACGCAAAACGTCGATCTGATTGAAACATTCAATTATCTTCTTGGGATTCACGTCAAAGGCTACCGGACATTTACCGATGGGAAAAACCGGTATCGTGTGGTAATTGGCAGTAAGAATGAGGCCGTAATTCTGGTTATCTGGAGGAAAATGCAAGACCTCGATCTTACGACGGATAAGGAATTTGTTGAGAACACCATTCTGCCAGAAATTCGTTCGGTATGCAAACGATCTCCCGAAAAAATCTACATCAATGCGGAATTCTATGTGAAGGACGCTCTCCCGATCGAGCCGGAATTCTTCGGTTGCATGGGAGGATAATCCCATGCCGCCAGTAAAGAAAGCATCCTCCCGGAATGTCCAGCGAACGATCATTCAGGATAACGATGAGATCCGGAGTCCGCGCCTTGACAAGAATCTGGTTCTTGCTGAGTTCATGCACGGGATTTTCGGGAAAAAGAAAATTGATGAACTTATCCCACTTCTCCGTGAAATCCCGGTAGGTTTCGATGAAGAAGGGCGTAGTTACCTCTTTCCCATTTTGAATGTCTGGCTTGTCTCCGCAAAAGGACAGGATCTCTCAATTTATGGGGACATCAGACCCCACATCGCTGAACATCTCGAAGAATATGAACAGAATATCCGACGCCATCTCGAAACGATCAACCGGCGCCGTGATCGTCCGGTCGATTTAACCTATTTCCAGTATCTCGCTGCATTGTATACTGAGATCTATCTCGATCTCTTCTTCTTCGACAAAGTCCTCCTGGAAAATTCCCTGAATCGTCATGTCGAACTGAAGGTTAAAAACGACAGTTTTGCGTTCTCTGATCTGGACCTGAAGAGACTCGCTTTCTGGATGGCAACCGGGAGCGGGAAAACCTATCTTCTCCATATCAATTATCTCCAGTTCCTTCATTACAATCGGGGACCAAATGCGCTGGCCATCGAGAATATCATCCTGATTACACCGACAGAATATCTTACCTCACAACATCTTGCCTATTGCCAGGCGAGCAGTATCCCTGCCGAACCCCTTCAGATCAGAGGGGGTCATTTTGCATCAGAATCCTTGTCAACATCCCTTCAGGTCATCGATATTTACAAACTTACTGAGGAGAAGAAAGGCAAAGGAAATGGAGTCTCAATCGACACATCCAGCCTCGGTACAAAAAATCTCATGTTTGTTGATGAAGGGCACAAAGGAAGCGGGGGAAAAACATGGAATGACCTTCGAGATCAACTTGTAGAAGACGGATTTCGGTTTGAATATAGTGCGACATTCGGAGAGGCTGTTGCAACGGGCAAGGCTGGAAGAGGTAACGAAAGCGATTTGCTGAAAATATATGCAAAATCTGTCCTTTTCGATTATTCCTACAAGTACTTCTACAACGACGGTTACGGGAAAGATTACTGGTTACTCAACGTCGAGAATACCGTGGCATGGGAAGAGGAAGAACGGCAGATTGTCATGCTCGCAAATCTTCTTTCATTTTACCAACAGAAAAAGATCTGCGAGATCCCCGAATACAAAGAAACTCTCCTCAAAGAATACCATATTGAATCCCCGCTCTGGATCTTTGTTGGCAGTAAAGTCACTCCATCGCAACAGGATTCCGATATCCTGAATGTTGTAAAATTCCTCAACAAAATCTTCGATGATAAAGCATGGATGATTTCAATTATTGAAGACATGTTTGAAGGTCGGTGCCCGGTCCGATTACAACGAGAAAAAAGCATTCAGAATTTATTTTCCAAGTCCTACCCTGAAACCGAGCTTCCTTTCCTTCATCATTTGAGGAAAAATGAGGGATACTCCTCTGAACAATTCTACACCGATATCCTTAACCTGGTGTTCCATGCGCCACCGGTTCCCGGGTCTCTCGTCTGTGAAAATTTAAAAGGTGTAAAGGATCAGCTTGCCCTTCGATCTGCAAATTGTGAGAACCCCTTTGGAGTTATTTATGTTGGAAAAACCGATGAGTTTCTGAAATTGCTTAAGGAAAAAATTGCGGAACTCCCCCACCTGAAAATTGCCGATTGCAATTTCTCTGAAGATCTTTTTGCTACAATTAAGAAAACATCCTCTCCCATCAACATCCTGATTGGAGCAAAAAAATTTATTGAGGGCTGGGATACCATGCGAGTGTCCTCAATGGGTCTCCTTTACGTGGGACAGAGTGAGGGAACACAGATCATCCAGTTGTTCGGTCGTGGGGTCCGCCTCAATGGGAAAGACTATTCATTGAAGCGGAGTCGTATCACAGAAGCTGCACCTCCGCAATGGATCCACATTCTTGAAACCCTCTCGATTTTCGGGATTGAAGCCGATTATCTCAAGAAATTCCGAGAACATCTCCTCAACGAAGTAGATAAACCGAAAGTTTTCCGTGAACTTCGGGTGAAGATCAAAATTTCTGATGATGGACTTAAGAGGAAACTTCTGATTCCATTCATCGAATCCGATCTATTCCCGAATGGAAAGCAGTTCACAATAACGGTGGACAAAGAAATAAAGCCCGTAGTTAATCTCATCCCGCAGGCAGATCTGATAACAAGTCAGAAAATTGTAGGCATCTATTCAAGCCCGGAGTTTACAAATCGCACGATCCTCCCAAAGGTGTTGTGTCTTCTCAACTGGCAAAAAATTTACTTCGATTTGCTTCAATGGAAAGTTCAGAAAAACTGGTATAATGTAGTTTTTACCCCGGCCACGCTCCGGGAAATTATTGAAAAACAATGCTACGACCTCTCCTGCCGGAAGGAGCGGATTGATCCCTACAAGTTCTCCGATTTAGTGTATACCCGGGAAATCGTCATTTCAATTCTGAAAAAATACCTCACTGAATATTATCACCATGAGAGGAACATCTGGACAAAAGAGAAGATGATCTTAACAGAACTGGATTCATCACATAATAATTTCAAACTTCAACGAAATCAGGAACATCAGATTCTTGTCGATGTTGAAGATGAGCAATTGTTCGGGAATCTTGATCGGTTGATCCGGGCTGGGCTTAGCGTATTTATGGTCGAGACAGATCCCGAAAAAAGGTCTCCGTTGGTGAACCTCCAGATCTCGAATCATCTCTATCAACCACTCCTCGGCGCTAGGGATCCACTAACAGCCACATTTGAAATTCATCCTGCCGGATTGAATGACGGGGAATATCATGCCCTCAAGGATCTGAAAAAATATATTGACGATAACCAGAAGATCTTCAACGAAAGTACCCAAGTATACGTTTTACGCAACCAACCAAAGGTTGGTGTAGGTTTCCCCAGTAAAAGTACGATGTTTTTCCCGGATTTTATCGTATGGATCATTCAGGATTCCATCCAACACATCGTTTTCCTTGAACCCCATAGCACAATTTACAAAGAAGGAGGGGATATTCGGGAAAGCCACAAATACGCTCTTGCAACGGAAATCAAGGAGTACCAGGAGCGGTTACAGGGCAGATATCCTCAATATCGTTTTACGTTAGACTCGGTTATTGTCGATGTTACTCATCAGGAAACCTTACCCGGGGTAATGGAAGCGAAGAATATCTATGGTCAAGACACAGAAGGGCGCTATATAGCGAAAATTTTCAAGAAAGTGTTAGAGCAAAAAAATACAGTCAATGCAATGAAAAATGGGGGATAGTTATGGGAGATATTCGAATTTTCAAGATGGATGGATCAGCCGCGAAGGAATTGAACAGGTCATCTGTTGAATTAGAGAAATCCCTCCAGACATTCATGGAAAGAAATCTCGAAACGCTCTTGGGAATCAAATTCCTCGCCTCCGAATATTCAACGGGGAAAACACATGGTGGAAGGATCGATACTTTGGGTCTCGATGAAAATGGCTTTCCGGTTATTATTGAATACAAACGGGCCATCAATGAAGCGGTAATTAATCAGGGGTTGTACTATCTTGATTGGTTGATGGATCACCGTGGAGAATTTGAATTATTGGTTCTGAAACAGCTTGGAAAAGGAAATGCCGATGAACTCGATTGGAGTACACCCCGATTACTCTGTATCGCCGGTGATTTTTCAAAATATGATATTCATGCAGTCAAACAAATTCCTCGAAATATCGAGCTCATTCGTTATACGAAGTATCATCCGGACCTCCTCTCTCTTGAATTAGTGAATGCGACAATTATTCCTGTCGTCTACTCAGCAAAAGAGAAAGATCCCCAAAAGAAAGGCTCGAAAAGCAAAACATTTAGTGAACTTTTAGAGGTCTCTGATACCGATTTACGAGACCGGTATGAATCTATCAGAGCCTTTATCGAAGCATTGGGTGACGATGTCCAAATTAATGTGTTAAAATTATATGTTGCATTTAAACGGATCAAGAATTTTGCTTGTGTGGAAATCCACCCCATGTCGAAACATATCCTTGTTTTTGTAAAAGTCAATCCCGAATTAATCAAGTTGGAACCTGGGTTTACCCGAGACGTTCGAAATATTGGGCATTTTGGGACCGGGGATTTAGAGATTACAATTCGATCGGATGAAGATTTTGCACGGGCAAAAGAGCTGATTGTAAAGAGTTATGAAGCGAATTGATTTTGATTAGCTCCTTTTTTTAGAATTGCGAGTCTTGAAAGCCAGATGATATTATTATAAATATTAGGTTACAAATAGTAGTGTAGTTCGTTGGTTTGTAAACCAACGATTTTTCGGTGTACGTAATGAGCCTGGGAGAGAGCATTAAGCTGAGACGTGAAATTCTCAGGATTTCCTTAAGGGACCTTGCCAACAGGATCGGGGTCTCTCACACAACCGTGAACAAGTATGAAAAAAATATCCTTGTCCCGGATTCAGAATGCCTGATACAATTAAGTGATATCCTGCAAATTCCGATTGCATCCCTGCTTAGGCCTCAAAATGATCAGATCCAGTTAAACCAGGTGGCCTTCCGCTCCAAAAAACTAAAAAAGCGAGAGGAAAAGCAGATCAATGCCGAGACAAAGGAGTGGCTGGCACGGTATCTCCAGATCGAAAGATTATCCGGCAATCACCGCACCTTTGCGATGCCCCGGGGATTCCGGAGAAGGATCTCATCGTTTGATGATGCGGAAAAAGCGGCAAATGATCTCAGGAAAGTGTGGGATCTAGGCAGCGATCCCATAGAGAACCTGACAAACCTGCTAGAAGATAAGGGCATAAAAATCGGAATTATCGGGGGCATCACGAAATTCGATGCTCTGTTCACCGAATGTGATGATAATCCCATCATTGTCCTGAAAAAAGATTTGCCCCGGGCACGTCAGCGATTTTCCCTTGCCCATGAACTTGGGCACTGCCTTCTTGAAGTTGAAGGCGGGCTTGATGAGGAAAAGGCAATGCACCGTTTTGCCGGCGCCTTATTAGCCCCGGCAGAGAAAGTGATTTTTGAATTAGGTGAAAAGCGGCATAAACTCTCGCTTAAGGAACTCCGGCTGTTAAAAGAGAAATATGGCCTGTCGATGGCAGCATGGGTATATCGTGCAAAAGATCTGGAAATAATTTCCCCGGCATTTTATGTCGAAATCCAGAAATTTTTCTCCAGACAGGGCTGGAAGAAGGAAGAGCCCGGTGATAAGGTCGACGGGCAGGTAATCATGGGGGAAGTCCCCGTCTTTATGTCTACTCTCGTTTTCAAAGCCCATGCAGAAGGACTCATTTCCACATCAAAGGCTGCTGAACTATTAAACCAGAATATCAGTACTTTCTGTTCGTTCGAAGGAGAATCTGATTTTGAACATGCCGCAATTTTATGTGGTTGACACAAATACGATTTTTGACTTGCACTATGGAAATCTGCTCCAGATAACCTTCCGCTTACCCTGTAAATTTGTCATCACCAGTTTTATCATCCGTGAATTAAAAAATCCGCCATTTCACACATTATCCTCCATGGGTTTGCTCGTGGAAAAACTGAGCCCGGATGGCGTCGTGGAACTCAGGGATATGATGGGACGGTACGAAGGACCCTCCTATCAGGACCTCTCGGTTATGGTTCTTGCCAAAGCCAGGAATACTGTACTGATCACGGGAGATGAAGCATTACGCCGGGCGGCGGCCGATAACAGCGTAGATTGCCATGGAACCTGCTGGCTGATCGACTATCTCGCAAATCAATCCCTTATTTCATTCTCTGAAGCAATTGCAGCATATGACCTGATACGAAAAAACCGGCGAAATCCTCCCTTTGATGAGTGCAAATCTCTCCTTACGAAATGGAGACAACGACAAAAACTGGAATGAAAAAAAACTTCACGATTCCGGCTCATACAAATCCTCCAGCGTCCTGACACTCCACCGTTCGAGCCGGCACATCTCGGTGTAAAAATCCCGTTGCAAAGGATCGTCGATTTTCATCAATTCTACAAAGTGCGACCAACTCAATTTTCCAGACAGTGTCTGGACAATCCTGACATCAGGATAGAGTTCCGCAAACCGGATCATGGAGAAAAGATTGGCCCGGCCAAATCCCGCTCCATAGATCTGAGTCAATTGGTGTGACACGGTCGCCACAATCGTCTTTCCGTACGCAGCACGTTCTTTCCCCAGAATGTCCCTGCGGATACGGGTACCGATATTCCAGTACAACCTCACCATCTCTGCATTTACCCCAACCGCTACACGGACACGGGCAGACTCAATCAGGGACCGGAGATCCCCCAGTAATACGGGTGGGACTGCTGATGGCTTGCTCTCCGGTTCTGTCGGGGATATAACCGCCCCGGGTTTTTTCTTCGGCTTCTTTCCCGTTCCCCTCACCTGATCATCTCTCTTTAATATCTCCTTTTTAACCTGTCGCGCGGGGGGTAAAAGTGTCAAATCTCTCCTGAGCCAAACGTTTCCCCCAGCGTGAGTACACCATTATCCACCGGCTCACGCGATCCGGTTTTCATTTTCGCCGATCCCGGATCAGGGAACATTTTTGTTCCTCCAAAAAAATCCCGCCCCGCGCCCGGATAAACCAAAAAATCAA
>Ga0209098_1001964_pt1 | contig 18670 bp, 15 predicted proteins | sample AD_JPNHW1_MetaG_FD_184429 | JGI IMG/M metagenome (GOLD analysis project Ga0209098, IMG submission 184429) | Active sludge microbial communities of municipal wastewater-treating anaerobic digesters from Japan - AD_JPNHW1_MetaG (SPAdes) (version 2) | ecosystem: Engineered > Bioreactor > Anaerobic... | reverse complement strand
CAACCAGAGAGCAGGTTAGATGAAATGCTGAAAGAAGCGTCTGAGCTGGTTGCCATTTTCGTTAAAAGTGTGTCCACAGCACAAATCCGACAGCAAACCATATAGTCTGAGGCTTGCCGCTCTCCCTCAACCCTAAACACTTCAAAAATTATCATTTGTTAATCGACATTTAGCCTTTAAACAGAACATTAAACATCAAACCTCAAACTTTAAACTCAAACACACCATGAACACAATCCGCAATTCCATCCAGCTCATTGGCCGCCTCGGCCAGGATCCCGAGATCCGCACACTTGAAAACGGCACCAAAGTGGCAAACTTCCGCTTTGCAACCGACGACGTTTACACCGACAAAAGCGGCAACCGCAAAGACCAGACCGACTGGCACAACATCGTTGCCTGGGGCAGCCTTGCCGAACGCTGCGAAAAGTACCTTAAGAAAGGGAAAGAAATTGTAATCCAGGGCCGCCTTACATACAACAACTGGGAAGACAAGAACGGCAGCAAGCACTCAACCGCCGAAATTGTAATGACCGAAATGCTGATGATTGGCGCCAAACCTGAGGATTCGAAGTAGTTCCTTCACACCAGGTATGAGGTCTTTAGCCGCAGTATGAAGAATGCTGCGGCTTTTCGTTTCTGGAGCGCCGTGTTATTGGCAATGGAATATCAGTGCCTCTTGTGGATGTTATAGATCAGGTCCCTCACCACAGGGCGGGGCAGGAACCGGGGTGTGATACTGCTCAGGGTATTCATAAAACCCGGCACAACCAATGTTTTGCCTTTCAGCATGGCTTTATAACCAACCCTGGCCACTTCAGCAGCCGTTGCAGGGGGCAGCATCCTGTGCAGCAACGAGTTGCCAAGTCCGGCCGTTTCGGCAAACCCGGTATCCGTCGGCCCGGGACACAGCGCTGTTACGGTCACACCGGTACCTTTTACCTCTCTCGCCAGGGCTTCCGAAAAGGATAGAACATAGGCTTTCGAAGCATAATACACTGCCATTCCGGGTCCTGGCATAAACGATGCTGTTGAAGCAACATTCATGATCTTGCCATGGCCTGATTTCACCATATCCCTGAGAAAATGATGGGTGAGATAACTGAGTGCTGTTATATTTAACCTGATCATATCCAGGCTTTTATCAAGCTCAGCCGAAGCGAAATTGCCGAAATTGCCAAATCCCGCATTGTTGATCAATGTTTCGATGGTAATCTGCCAGTTGCTGATAGCCGAAAGTACTTCTTCTATGCCTTTAGTTTTTGAAAGGTCCGAAACAAGGGTTTTGACTTCCACCTGGTTTGTCGTGCGGATTTCTTCGGCAAGTTTCTCGAGTTTATCACCCGAACGGGCTACAAGCACAAGGTTTTGACGATTTTCAGCAGCCAGCCGGGCAAGTTCAAGGCCGATTCCCCCGGAGGCTCCGGTTATTAAAGTGTAGTTGGTTTTTATCATAGTATCTGGTATTCAGAAGAGTTGGACAGGTTAACAAATATCCGGCAGCTAAGTTCATAAATAATTGGTAATTCCGCTACTGATGCCGCTTTTCTGACAAAATGCCTGTTCAAAACTTTTTCATATCATTTTTCAGCCACCTGCAAAATCTCACTTTGGCTGGCAGTACTTTTAATTTCCGCAAATAACCGGATAGATAAAAACCGAGCATTAAAATTCACCAGTATGCTGAAAAAACCTGTCGTACGGCCTGTTAAGAGAGTAGTTGTCAAAGGGAAAAAGATCGAAAAGGAGAAGAAGATCTTCGTGATCGATACCAGTGTAATCCTTTACAACCATAACGCCATCAACTGTTTCGACGATAATGATGTTGCGCTGCCGATAACCGTGCTCGAAGAGCTTGACAATTTCAAGAAAGGAAACGACACCATCAATTTTGAAGCGCGCGAATTTATACGCATCATCGACCGGCTTTCGGAAAAAAGCACGCTGCAGCGGTGGACAGCACTCACACGTGCCAAAGGTGGCGGTAAGTTCAAGGTGATCATGAACGAAAAGGCCGACCTGGATGCACGTCATGTTTTTGGTGACAACAAACCCGATCACAGGATTCTGAACGCCGCATTATCACTGGTAAAGGAGTTCCCCGAACGAAAAGTGATCCTGGTATCGAAGGATATAAATCTGCGGCTAAAAGCCAAAGCGCTCAATATTACTTCGGAGGATTTCCTTACAGGGAAAATCAAAGATGTTGAAGGCCTTTACACCGGCAAAACTACCATCGAAGGACTCACATCGAAGACCATAGATGCCATGTACCAGAATGGCTGGGTCGATCCGAAAGAAATCGGGGTCGAAAACCCGATTCCCAACCATTATTTTGTGCTTCGCAATACCAAGAATTCGGCGCTTAGCTTTTACAACCAGGCCACCAACCGTATTGAGCGCATCGACAAACGTCCCGCTTACCGTATCGTTCCCCGCAATGCCGAACAGGTTTTTGCCCTCCATGCCATTATGAATCCCGAGGTGAAACTCGTTACACTTCAGGGTGTGGCCGGAACTGGTAAAACCCTGCTGGCGCTTGCGGGCGCCATGGAACAGCGCCGCGATTTCAAGCAGATATACCTCGCAAGGCCTATTGTGCCGCTCAGCAATAAAGAAATCGGCTTCCTTCCCGGGGATGTGAAAGAGAAGATCAATCCATACATGGAGCCGCTTTACGATAACCTGAAGTTCATCCAGAACCAGTTTGGTGAAAAAGACAAGGAAACCAAGGTGATCTCCGAATCGCTGCAGAACGAAAAGCTGGTGGTTACACCCCTTGCATATATCCGCGGCAGAAGCATTTCCAACGTCTGTTTCATCGTGGATGAAGCCCAAAACCTGACGCCACACGAGGTAAAAACCATTATCACACGCGCCGGCGAAGGCACCAAGATCATTTTTACCGGCGATATTTACCAGATTGATACACCTTACCTTGATGCCCAGAGTAACGGGCTTTCATACCTGATCGATAAAATCAAGCACCACCCAATTTATGCCCATGTAAGGCTCGAAAAGGGTGAACGTTCGGAACTGGCAAATCTTGCTAACGACCTGCTCTGATTCTCAATACTATTTTTCCTGGTAAACGGTTGTCAACACGGTCTGCCCGACAGCCATAAGGGTTTGTTTATCAATCCCTTCAATGTTATCGCCCAGCGTGTGCCAGTACTTATAAAAAGAGCTTTGCGTGGTTGGATCGTGATGGATAATATCCAGTGTGGGCACCTGCCGCAGATCGTTGATATAGGAATGATCATCAATAATGGCAGAAGTTTCATCATTCACGAAATAGCTGTCGTATCCCAATTGTGAAGCGATATGCCAAACGCGGTTCACATAATCAGGTGCATAGTACATCGACACGCCTTCCTTCGTAAAAGTGGCTGACGGCGCTCCGACCATGTCGAGCAGAATCCCGAAACGTGCTGAATAAGCAGGCACATGCGGGTTTCGCGACCAGTACTGCGACCCGAGACACCAGTCATCTTCTACCTGGCTTTGTTCATCCTGAGGGGAACCATAATCTTCACCATCGAAAAGCACAATATCCACTCCGATTGCAGGGCTCTTCAGCGAAAGCTGGCGGGCAATTTCGAGCAGCACTCCAACTCCGCTGGCGCCATCGTTTGCCCCGTCAATTGGTTTCCGGCGATTTGCCATGTCAGGGTCATTGTCGGCATAAGGCCTTGAGTCCCAGTGACTGCACAGCAGAACCCGTTTATCGGCGCCAGGATTGAAACTGCCGATAATGTTTTTCAGATGCAAAATTGTGCCGTTATAGGCTTTGGCATCAAACGACTGTACTTTCACTTCGGGGGTAAACCGTTTCAGCGTGTTCTCTAGCCAGGAAGCACATTGATTGTTGGCCGATGAATTTGAAACCCGCGGGCCTAAATCGGTTTGTTTCTTTACAAAAGAGAATGCCGAATCGGCATCGAAAGGAGCCGGAATGATTTTTTCGGCAGTTTCTGCCGTCTCTGATTTCGGATTGTTCCGGTGATTATTGCAGCTAATGCTACTCATAACAACGATTAAAACACCTGACAGTAACAAAGAATTCACTACGGCTTTTATCATCGGGGCTGAATAAAGGTTCAATTAGGCCGGTAAAATTAGAGGAAAGATGCTTTGTTGCCGAAGTTGCCGTCGAAAACAAACTCATCAAGGGGTTTCCTGATCCTTGGACTAAGCTCAAGTTTGAGCAGGTTCGGATGAAGCACTTCGGGATTGCCGCGATAACCCACCGTAAATGCAACGACAACCTTGTGATTCAAAGGAATAGCCAGCTCCTTTGACACAGTATCATGGTCGAAGCCGCCGATCTGGTGAACATACAGCCCTTCTGATGCAGCCTGCATGGTAAGCATTGTCACAGCCTGGCCAAGGTCGTATAGGTAGCTGTTGTTTGGATTCCCTTGCTCATCATAGGTTATGCCGATTGCCAAAGCCAATACAGGAGCGGTTTTCACCCATAACCGGTTGAACTCGGCCATAGAAGAGTAAATGGTATCATACACAGTATCGCCCTGAAAGCCGAACAGGAAACTCCAGGGTTGCAGGTTGCGCGACGAAGGGGCCCACCTGGCCGCTTCAACCACGCGCTGCAATTTTTCTTTTTCAACCGGCTGATCACTGTATGCACGCGGGCTCCAGCGGCTGGCCAGAACCGGGTGAATTTCATGGGTGAGATCGGGGCGCTTTATCTGGTCCGGGGTATAATCCATCGGCTTTAAATTTTCGGCAAAGTTAGTCTTATTTGCCGGCTGCACTGCGCTTAATCGTTGATGTGTTTATTTTCAGTAATATCTATCAGTGAATGAAGTATAGTATAAGTTATTTTCGGTCTGAGCTATTTTCCAAATCCATTTATCCCGGATTGAAGAATAAATTATAAAGTAATTCATCCGGATTGTATTTTTATTACCAGAGGCACACTCTTTGATTATATTTGTCCCACAAACTTTATCCTTTCCGGCCCAATGAAAAACAAGTACATCGACCTCATCACACAAACCTTCGACTTTCCGAACGACGAATTCGAAGTAGCTGATAATGAGCTCTATTTCCAGAATATTCCGTTGATGGAAGTCATCAAGCAATACGGTACTCCGCTCAGGATCACTTACCTGCCCAAAATAGGCAAGCAGATACAAAAAGCCAAAAGGCTCTTCAATGTTGCCATTGCTAAGGCCGATTACAACGGGGAATACCATTATTGCTATTGTACCAAGAGTTCGCACTTCTCGTTTGTGATGGAAGAAGTGCTCAAAAACGATGTACATATCGAAACTTCATCGGCATTCGATCTTCCGCTGATTGAGAACCTGTATGAAGCGGGTAAGTTCAGGAAGGATAACTATATTATCTGCAACGGATTCAAACGGCCGCAGTATATTGAGAACATCTGCAACCTGATTGAAGAAGGATTTGAGAACGTTATTCCCATTCTCGACAATAAGTTTGAGCTCGACGAATACGACCGCAATATTACCAGGAAGATTAAAATAGGGATCAGGATTGCGGCTGAAGAAGAACCCAAGTTCGATTTTTATACCTCACGTCTTGGTATCCGTTACAACGAAATCATCCCGTATTACGAGAAAGAAATCAAGAACAATCCAAAGTTTGAGCTTAAGATGCTTCACTTCTTTATCAACACGGGCATCCGTGACTCGGCTTATTACTGGAACGAACTTCGCAAATGCGTGGATGTGTACTGCGAGCTGAAGGCTATTTGCCCTCAGCTTACTGCGCTGAATATCGGCGGTGGTTTCCCGATTAAAAACTCACTGAGCTTTGATTACGATTACGAATATATGGCCGAAGAGATCATTGCCCAGATCAAGAGCCACTGCGAGCGTACCAACACCCCAGAACCGGATATTTTCACTGAATTCGGATCGTTTACCGTGGGCGAAAGCGGTGCAATACTATACTCAATCATTGACCAGAAACGCCAGAACGACCGCGAAGTCTGGAATATGATCGACAGCTCCTTCATTACCACGCTGCCTGACACCTGGGCCATTGACCAGAAATTCATCCTGTTGTCGGTCAACCACTGGGATAAGGAGTATGAGCGTGTATTCCTCGGCGGGCTCACCTGCGACAGCGAGGACTATTACAATACCGAAACGCACACCAACGCGATATTCCTGCCCAAGCTAACCGATGACGAACCTTTGTACATCGGCCTGTTCCACACCGGTGCTTACCAGGAGTCGCTGGCCGGATATGGCGGCATTCAGCATTGCCTCATTCCTGCTCCCAAGCACATACTTATCGACCTGGACGAAGACGGGGAATACACCACAAAACTTTTCGCCAAGGAGCAAAGCCACAAGTCGATGTTGAAAATACTGGGATATTAATTTCCAGGTATTTAGCCTCCGGGATACCGGTTATCAACGATTTTTTCGTACCTTAAACCAGAACTCACTGTCGCAGGTTTAGGGGGAAAATATGTACTTTAGCCCGCGATTAGGAGTCCTATTTTGTAAACAAAACGTATGAAATCATGAAGCAGTACGGCGATTTACCCAAAGAATTTACTTCATTCGAAACCTCTAAAGTGGTTATACTTCCAGTTCCTTATGACGGATCAAGCACGTGGATGAAAGGTGCCGACAAAGGGCCGGAAGCATTGCTGGAAGCCTCAGCCAATATGGAAGTTTACGATATTGAAACCGACAGTGAAGTTCACAAGATTGGAATTCACACGGCCGAACCGATGCTGGTCGATGGTAGTCCCGAGGACATGGTGGATGCTGTTTACAAGGAGATGACGCTGCTGCTGAAAAAGAAGAAATTTCCGATCATAATAGGCGGAGAACATTCAGTAAGCATCGGAGCATTCCGGGCTGTTGCCGAACATTTTAATGACTTGACAATCCTGCAGTTTGATGCCCATGCTGATTTGCGCGATTCATACGAAGGGTCGAAATGCAATCACGCCTGTGTGATGGCGCGTGCCAAAGAAGTAGCACCTATCATTCAGCTTGGTATCCGCAGTATGAGCGTTGAAGAAAGGGAAGATGTTCAGCCGGAACGAATTTTTTATGCTTACGACATGCGCCACAACCGTACCTGGTTTTACGACCTGCTCAACAAGCTTACCCGCAACGTTTACATCACTATCGACCTGGATGTATTCGATCCTTCCATCATGCCGAGTACAGGTACGCCTGAACCCGGAGGAATGAAATGGTATGAGGTTCTGGAAATACTCAAAAAAGTGAGTGAAATGTCTAATATTGTTGGGTTTGATGTGGTTGAACTAAAACCTGAAAAGGAAAACAAGGCCCCTGATTTCCTGGCATCCAAGCTTATTTATACTTTGCTGACGTATAAATACATTACAGGGATCAAGTAGAATACAAACAAAGTACTTTTAGAATTTTCAAAATCAATGTTTTAGATAAATGAATTCAGAATTCAGAATCCGGAAGTCAGGATGTCAAAAATGTAACCATTATTGAGAGGCTTCTTCTTGTTCCTGGCTTCTGACTCCTGGATCTTTTAGAATCCACATCCTGGAGTAAAAAAATATTTCATGTTTCTTCATATAAACCGTTTTTCCGAAGGTTATTATATATTTGACATTCGCAACTGCTATTCAGAGGTTGCATTTTACTGATGCCAGGCATGGGCTGGTACAATCCGGGTTAATCGAAACGATATATATTTGGCAAATGACAATCAATAAGATCAAACCAGGCTACCTTTTTTCGACAAGGTATACGAATTACATTTTTGTATTGCTTTTCCTGTTGTACATGTTCGACTATATCGACCGTACCATTGTTTCATCGATGTTTACCTTTATGGAAAAGGACTGGGGGCTAACTCATACGCAGTGTGGATTGTTGGTTTCCTCGGTATACTGGGCCATAGTGATCCTTACATTTCCCATTTCAATTTTGGTTGACCGGTGGAGCCGGCGTAAAACAATCAGTGTGATGGCGATTGTATGGAGCCTTGCAACCGGGTTGTGTGCATTTACAGGGACTTTCACCCAACTGCTCTTAGCACGCATGCTGATTGGAGTTGGTGAAGCAGGTTATGCACCTGGAGGCACTGCAATGATTGCCGGTTTGTATCCGCAGGAAAAGCGTTCACAAATGATCGGTTTCTGGAATGCCTCAATACCGTTGGGTATGGCGCTGGGCATGGCTTTGGGAGGACTTATTGCTTCAACTTTGGGCTGGAAACATGCATTTGGACTGGTGGCAATACCTGGTTTTATCGTAGCATTGTTATTCTATTTTATAAAGGATTACAAAACCGTTGGTTTGAACCTTCCTAAAACCGAACGGCATGAGGAAAAAACGACCCGTTCGGCAATCATCAACGAGTTTCTGCAAAAGCCCTCGTTTATATACACTTCTTTTGGGCTGGCAGCCGTTGTATTTGTCACTACAGCGCTTATGACCTGGCTGCCGCGATATCTTCAGGAAGCCGGTGGACTTGATGCCAAGCAGGCTGGTTTCAGGGGAAGTATTGTGCTTTTCCTGGCAATTATCGGCGGCCCGCTGGGAGGTTTTCTTACCGATCGCTGGAGAAAACATAGTATAAGAGCACGTTTACTGTTTCCGACGTTAACGACTTCGATTTCGGCTATTCTGCTTTTTGTAGCTGTTAATTTTGCCTCCGGGCTTTCACAATACATTATTCTGCTGATATTCGGCATATCGGTTACCGCCTTTTCATCGGCCGCTATTGCTGTGACACAGGATGTGATTCATGCAGGGTTAAGGGCAGTGTCTTATTCGATAGCTGTAGTTGTTCAAAACCTGCTTGGCGCTTCCATGGCACCACTGGTAGTGGGTGTATTGTATGACAGGTTCGGAATCCAGCAAGCCTTGCTGATACTACCTTTTTCGCTGGCAGTAGGCGCTTTGCTGTTTTTCCTGGGGTCGAGGCACTATGAGTCTGACTTTAATAAAGTGCCTAAAATAGCCTTGGAAGCTGAAGAATAATTACTTCAGGTAATGTTCCTTTTTGGGGTGGTTAGGACAGATCACCACCACCTGTTGTTTTTTCTTTACGAAAATCAACCGCTAACCTGTCCTTGACGCGTGCATATTGTTCAAAAATGGTGGTGCTCGCAGTCTTTTTCAGCAAAAAAGGCAGAAAAGCGTGTATAACAGAAGCCAGAGCTGCCTTGAAACTATATCCTGCCAGTTTTATGGCGAACCAAAAATGCTCTCCGTAGGTCATTCCAGCCTCGGCAGGATGTTCTTTGAATTTCCGGAGCATATCAGGCATAAAGGATCACTTGGGTAAGAATAAACCGTGAAAGGCCGGTCTTTGTTCGGATTATTGTTATAAGCCAGGAAAAGCGCCCTGGCAGCGCTTTTCAAGCTTGATTCTTTGTCATTCGGTTCCCTTGCGGGAGTGTTACCAGCCGAGAATCCATGCAAAAACGAGGGGTGCCACGATGGTGGCATCGCTTTCGATGATGAATTTCGGAGTGTGGATATCGAGTTTTCCCCAGGTGATCTTTTCGTTGGGGACAGCCCCGGAGTATGAACCGTATGATGTGGTTGAGTCGGAGATCTGGCAGAAATAGCTCCAGAAGGGAACGTCGTGCCACTCGAGGTCCTGGTACATCATAGGAACCACGCAGATTGGGAAATCGCCGGCTATGCCGCCGCCAATCTGGAAGAATCCCACGCCTTTACCGCCTGAATTTTTTCGATACCAGTCGGCCAGCCACACCATGTATTCGATGCCGCTTTTCATGGTTGAAGGCTGCAGTTCGCCCTTGATGCAGTAGGATGCGAAAATATTGCCCATGGTGCTGTCTTCCCATCCGGGAACTACTATCGGCAGGTTTTTTTCGGCGGCAGCCAGCATCCACGAATTTTTCGGGTCAATTTCGTAATCCTTTTCCATGACGCGGCTCAGCAGGAGCTTATACATGTATTCGTGCGGGAAAAAGCGTTCGCTTTTGGCCTGCGCATCTTTCCATATTTTCTCGATGTGATGCTGTATCCTGCGGAAGGCTTCTTCCTCGGGAATGCAGGTGTCGGTAACGCGGTTAAGCCCTTTCTCGAGCAGTTCAAATTCCTGTTCCGGGGTAAGGTCGCGGTAGTGGGGTACTCTCTTGTAATGCGTGTGTGCGACCAGGTTCATGATGTCTTCTTCGAGGTTTGCACCCGTGCAGGTGATGATCTGCACCTTATCCTGTCGTATCATTTCGGCCAGTGAAATACCCAGTTCGGCAGTGCTCATAGCACCGGCGAGGGTTATCATCATTTTTCCGCCTTCCAGCAGGTGGCTTTCATAGGCTTTGGCAGCATCAACCAGTGTGGCTGAGTTAAAATGCCTGTAATGGTGTTGTATAAACTTTGAAATCGGGCCTTTTTCCATAACGGGTTGATTTTGTGCAAAGATAAGCAGAAGGATGGAAATGACTACGTTTTTTCCTTATTCATGACATGGCACAACCAATCATGAACAGGTGGTCCTGCACTGTTTAACCTACTTCTCTTTCACCCATTTCCCGCTTTCAATCATTTTGTTGTTGAAAATGATCTGCCAGGGGTAAATCGCCTTTTAGTTTTTCTTTGATAATGAACCTTACGATACCTGTTAAAACCTGAAAAACTACCGGAGCAACAGCACCGTTCCCCTCTTTTGTTTTCGCTTATCGCCAGTTTCTGAATTGGAATAGTAAACCACATAAGCATACAGGCCTCCGGGCTGATCATCATTATTGAACGTTCCATCCCATTCAGGGAACGGGCCTTTACTTTCGAATATTTTTTGTCCCCAGCGGTTGTAAATAATCATTAATTCAACCTGTGTATTTATGGTAATAGCACGGAATACATCATTCAGCCCATCGCCGTCGGGGGTGAAAGCATTGGGCAGATAAATGACCGGGGGGCATTCGTTCACGAAAATGCTGTCGCTGACAGTTCCGCAACGGAAGTCGCATTGTAAAGTAAAAACACCCCGTTTATCAACAGTAATCTGTGCTGTAGTATCGCCTGTGTTCCAGCGGTAATTTGGCAAAGCAATATTGGAGGATATTACTATTGGCACATCAACCCCGTTACGGCAGAGGGTGGTATCATTTCCCAGGTTGATAATTCCGGCAGGGACCGAATCCATGGCCACAATAACCGTGTCTATATGCAGGCCGCAATGATCAAGGGTTTGTAGTGTATATACTCCGGATTCTGAAACCGTGATGCTTTGGGAGGTGTCGCCGGTATTCCACAGATAGGCATTAAAGCCCGACTGTGCCAAAATTGTAAGATTTTCACCTTTGCATATAACTGTGTCGTTGCCCAGATTGAGTAACGGGGTATCGAAAGAAATTACTTTTTCGTCGTACAATTCCCCGCAACCGTTCATGATGCATTTGATCCAATATTTTCCCTCGGCGGCGGCATAAGTTTCGCGGGTAGTATCGCCGTTGCTCCAGAGGTAGGCGTCGTATCCGGGAGGAGCTGACAACCGCAATGGCAGGGTGCTGCGACATACAACCGTATCGGCACCCAGCCCGGGTACCGCAAGCCCGATGCCGGCCTTTGCCACGCATACATCATCAATATAATATGGAAGGTTGACACCATAAGGATTGTACTGAATTTTGTTGGTGTTGATATTTTTCTGAAAATTACCGATGGTAATATATTTCTCCCCTCCGTGCGCCTTGTAAAGTCCGCTGATCCGCGTCCAGTTAACCGAATCATCCACTATCTGCGGCGAACGGATTTGCGCCGGCAGTTCAAGCGGAAAGGTGCCTGCAAAACTACCGGGCGGATAGTCAACCAGGGTATCGGAGAGGTATGCATCAATGTTCTGGATAGCGCCATCTGCCGTATCAATTCTATTAACATAATAACTAACACAATACAAGGTGTCTTTTTTCAATGGCTCGGTTAATGTGCCCTCAACATATCCGCGGCCATCAGAACTATAATCGTAGTAATACACCAATATAGCAGCATAGGCGTTTCCCGAATGCGTTTCCTGGCATCCCCAGATGTTGACCGGTATTCCATTGACATAGGGAGCACAAGTATGAAAATAACATATTGTCCCTAAGCCTTTCCAATCTTTAACATAATTATTGAACTCTGATAACTGCGGACACCCTATATGGTCCTCGAATGAGGGATTGCGTACCAGGTTTTGAGCAATAGCCGGAGTCAGTGTTGCAATAAACAAGATGCTGTATGTGAATATTTTATGCATATAAAAAAATAAATCCACATACTGCACAATTACTGCGCAGTATGTGGATAGGTGGCAGTATTATTGTTTGATAATCAAACCTTTTGCAGTATTGTTTTCGGTGATTATCAGATAGGTGTATGTGCCGGGCGCAAGTTTGCTTATGTCGCAGGTTTTGGTATTTCTTCCTTCAATAAGTCGGTCGTTGCCGGCTGTTTTCATGACATTGCGGCCATACATATCAAAAAATTCAAGGGTGTACCTGGTATCGGAACTGCTGTTAATTTCAAAAGTAACCGTATTAGCAGCAGGATTCGGGAAAACGTTGACTATATTGCCACTATTCCCCGCTTCGGGGCCAACCGGATTATTTTCATCATTAACGGTAAAGGCCGAGTGTTTATTGTAAGCAGTTACATGCAGGTAAGAATAGTCGCTTACTTCATCGCAAACATTGCCAATATACACAGTCAGCTTAAAATACCGGTTCATGGAATACTGACCATTGTTGTATCCGAAATACCCTGTATAACCGCTGTAACCGGTTGAAGGTGCATCATCATCATCGGGAATAGCGCCATCAACAGTGCAGGCGCCTATTCCGGGGTTTACAGGCCAAACAGCAGAACTTACACAATAGCTGTTGAGGTTTTCCAGCGTTAACCCGCTAACCCCATCTATGTTGATTGTCCGGTCATACACATGAGTTATTATAGCTCCGCTTTGAGAATTTATTTCGTCAATATCAACCCTGTAATAACTGATCATACCTGTACTATTGCTTATGCGGTAACCGGGGGAATAGCATCCTACATTAACAGCAGAATTAATGGTATGTGCAGGTTGCAAATAATTTTGAGGAGAGGCGCTGTTATAAATTTCGAGTATAATGCCTGGTGCTGGCGCCCCGCTTACCTGTATTGTATAGTTTCTTGTACTCTCGTTGTTACAAAAATCCCCTACAGTATATTTAACATTCACTTTGCCGGTTATGTTGCCAAGATTCAGGCCGGAGGCATCAGTAAGTGTGCGTAAATCAAGATTAGCAGCAGGCTGTCCGGAAGTCCAGTAACCATTAGGATTGTAATTAATGTATCCTGTGCCGGTAATAGGGCTACAGTTGTTGTCGGTTGCCTTAATTTCTATTTTGTATTGGACAGGAGTTGCGGTGTTGTAAACCGGAACGAAGTTCATTGTGGTACAATTATAGTAATTAGTTGCACTGGCACAACTCGAAGACGGAGTGATATTGTTAATCCTGAAACCAGCCAAACTTATTGCAGGAGGCACAATATTGGATGTGTAGTTTTCACCGTCAATCTGGTCGGGTAAAGTAAAGATCCCCAGGTTCATGATGTCTTCTTCGAGGTTTGCACCGGTGCAGGTGATGATCTGTACCTTATCCTGCCGTATCATTTCGGCAAGCGAAATACCCAGCTAGGCAGTGCTCATGGCGCCGGCCAGTGTTATCATCATTTTTCCGCCTTCGAGCAGGTGGCTTTCATAGGCTTTGGCAGCATCAACCAGGGTAGCTGAGTTAAAATGCCTGTAATGGTGCTGTATAAACTGTGAAATCGGGCCTTTATCCATAACGGGTTGATTTTGTGCAAAGATAAGCAGAAGGATGGGAAATATGAATCCAAGCAGTATGCTGAAAAGTTAGTTTTGCTTGTTTATTGGGAAACTTTAACCTATCCAATAGAAAGTCAGAGCTTTTGCAAAATGACTTCTTCATTGAATCTGTTAATTATTAGATTAAACGCGGTTTTTAATGAGCTGTAGCTGGAACTGTTATAGATATCATTCTTAATGACATATTTAGCATTGATAATCAGATGTTTGTCTTCCATCAATTGACTGCTGTAATTAATCAGAATATCTTTGTTATTTATTGTCAGATCTTCTGGTTTCGAGAAAAGTTTAAATCCTTGCGGGATGCGTAAGGTAGCTTTGTAAGTTCTTTCTTTCTGATAGGTAAAATCAATCGGATAAGTCCGTGAAGCCATCTTGAAGGGATTATCATTCATTACAAAATCCGAAAATGGTGCAATCAATACTTTTCCGGAAGATTCGTCATATTCCTGCATCAGGTCAATCGTTACAATAAATGGATTATCAAGTTCATTGTTATTCTCCACTTTCAGATTGGACAGTTGTTGTGATTCGACATTCAAATCTTTTTTGAGTTCCTGTATGTCTTTAGCATATGATTTGCGCAAGTCCAGTGCATCATATCCGGTTGAGGCTACTTTAGTTTTAGCAATTAATGAATCCTGGCTGGCATCAAAGGTCCAGTCAAGCTCATAATTGATTGATGAAGGGAAAGTGCTTACCAGTTTCAGCCAGGTAGGATCTCCCTTAGTCTTTTTTATAAGAAGGCCTTTGTCGTTGAAGCAGAATGAAGGGATCTCAGCGAACTGGCTCATCGGGTCCGTAGCGTCAAGAAGATAATAATTGCTGTCGATCAATACAGATGCCAGGACATAATTAAAAAAGTGCTGAAAGGGATAATCGGTTTTTATTTTCCCGTGGTCACGTGTGCTTATTAATACAGGGTTAGCGTCCAATCCGGCACTTTTCAGTAAAGCTGTTAAAAACAAGTTTATTTCTGCGCTATTTCCGGTTTTTGATCGTTGAAACTCCTTGGCACTTTGACTTGTGAGTTTTTCTTTACGTCCGTTCCAGTTAAAGTTCGACTTTACAATTCTATTAATTATCGTGGCTTTTTCAATGGCTGAATGATCAGCAAGTTTAAGCGTATCAAGAATCGATTTAGAATAACCTTCAGAACTCTTGTAATATTTCCCAAAAGAATCTTCTTTAAGGAAATCCTCAATCAATTGAGGCCAGGTTGACATAATTTTTATATTGGTTCCATTTGGCTGATGCACGGCGGCAAGCTGAAAATCAAGTTTGATGATATAGTCATGATAGGATGTAATGAACGACTCATCCCTGAAAGCCGGAATATTCTTTAATAGAAATATATAGACAACATCGTGGTAATCAGCTCCGAAATATCTCTTAGGCAGGTTTGATTCCTCATAGCTTTGAAAGTAGTCCAATTTGCTGGCACCTTGCAGGATATAGAAATACTCATAAAAAGGGATCATTTTTGTAGTATAGCGGCTGTAAACTACGGGTATTGAAGTTTGAAACTCCCAGTTTCTCAAGTTGAAAAGAAATGGGCTGGTGACAATATACCTGATTTCAAAGACGGAGCCTTCTTTAACATCAGGGATTGCAAATTTCATGACACTCCAGTGCTCGCTCTCAACTTCAACATATTTGTTCTTTGGATCGATGGCAGTACTTTGAATCTGATCATTTACCAGATTATATACCTTGCCGCTTATTTCCTTGATAATTTCAGCACGAGAACCATCCTTATAAAACGGGATTTCTATTTCAGCATATTTAAATCCCGCTTTTGAAAGGATTTTCACCTTTGTTCTGCGTTCATAGATAAGTTCAAAACCATCGTTCGTAAGATCAAAACGTGACTCTCCTATATCATAAAGCACGACCGCTTCTGCTGACAGATCTTTGGGATAAGATGTCATTTTCAACTCGTCATAACATGCATTTCCAAAGCATTCAGGCGTTTCCTGGCTATATAATCCATTGGTAAACAGGCCAGTGAATAATACGAAAAGACTAATAACATAGTGGTTTGAATGATACATATCAACCGGATTTCTTTAAGATTACAATTTTTTTATCTGTTTTCCTGATTTTCTCGATAAATTCGTAGAAACTACCGTATTCCCCAAGGGGTATTGTTTGTGCCCTGATCACCAGTTTTTTCAATATCAGCAGCTTATTCCCTTCAAGTGTAAATGTGGAGCTATAAATTCCGAAATCACTTTGAAATGCGCAATTTTCTGGCAGAGATGCAATCTTAAAACCGCCGGGCACAGCTAATTCTGTTGAATCGATATCCATATAAGGGAAAGGTAATTCGAGAGGCAGTTTTCTGTCGGCAGGCTTTTCAAATTTCCCGGTTCTGACGGGGAGCGATTCAAAATAGTATTCATCACCCGCTTTCCTGAGTGCTTTAAAAATATTGCAATGGGTCTGAAGTGATATAGAACTGCTGTCCCTGTCAGCTCTTTCCAATTGCCAATCCGTCATATCATATAAAGTAAAAGGCATGTAATCGCGGATAAACCGGTCCTGGTCATCAGAATGATACAAACTTTTGAGTTCATTGAACAGCTCAAAGTAATAACCCCTGAAAACAAAATCGGTACTTACTGTAGCCTCTCCCAGTTCGTTGAGGTCAATCTTTACTTTCCGACTGATTGAGTTATCACCGGTACCGAATGCCGGGGTATTTATCAACCTGCTTTTGTTTTCTTCAATCAATAAGGCCTTCCTGTTTTGGATACCTGAATGGACATAATTAAAAGGCATGCTATGGCTTGTAGCTTCTATCCAGATGGTGTCATTTTGCAGAGGCACAACCAATATCACATGATTGAATATTGAGAATGCGTTTTCAAACAAAATTTGCGAAGGCTGCAGATCGTTCTGAATTATGACAGTATAGCTTTCAATCCCTGCAATTTTAAGCATTGCTTTCATATAATTTGACAATGCTTTGCAGTCGCCGTACTTATTTTTTGCCACGTATGCGGCAGGGTAAGTTCTCAGTCCTCCAATTCCTATCGACACGTTGATATACCGTGTATTATCCTGAAGGTAGTGATATATTTTCCTGGTTATTTCAAGTGGAGATTGCTCTCCCTGGTATATGGATTTAACTCTCTGGATTTCGTCCTGGGGCAAATCCAAAAGATTTTTGTTGAGGTTGTAGTGCCAGTTGCCCAGTGTAGTCCAGTCATTATATGATCCTTTGATTCCCATTGTAAATTCATCAGGTACGATACAAACCCTCGGTTCAACATCTTCAATTGACGAGCCGAATTCTTCCCTATTGTAAGGTATGTTGAATGATGCCGAGTAACTGCTTATCACTGAATGACCTGCATTCTCCTTTGTGAGTAGTATGGCATTCCTCACGTAGACTGATGTTTTTATATTTGCGGGAATGGTAACCCTGAGTTTAGCCTGCCGTGTTCTGATTTCAGGAAATAATACAGGAGACCAATCGGCGATATAGATAAACTGAGATGTAGAATGGGTATAGGTATAGCCAATTCTGTAAGGGTATTCATTATGTTTGGCATAACAGGTGGTGACGAAATCATCTTCGTAAAGCGACATGGCATCTACAGCGCTTTTTACCTGGAACTCGCTTTTCTTTAATTCCCTTATTTTCTTACCATCAGCGGTTTCAATCCAAACGCTCAGTCCGGATAATTTTGTGTTTTTATCGGAGGGAATTGAAATTCTCGTGTATTTCTCGCCATTTCTGTTGTTGATCAGGATAACTATCGAATCTGTGCCTGATAATTTTGTTTCCGAGAGGTCAATGTTTGTTGAATACTTAATTACCTCACAGTTCTGAAAATTTGATGGTTGTGCGTTAGTAACAATGGCAACCAATGCAAAAGATATGATGAAAATCAGGCGGGAGAGATTCATAAATAGTCACAAAAAATAAAGCAGAGTAATTAATTCTGGGTCAGTTCGTCTGTTAAATCCCTTATGGGATCAGGTAAAGGGATAAATCATATTCTGCTAAATTAGCAAAATAGGTATACCATTCAAGAAATTTCTTTGACTTTATTGCCAAGGGTTATCATTTTTAATCAGAATCACAGAGAATTATTTGACTACCTTTGCACCCCTGAAAACAAGCTCGCCAACACCAATATTCCCGGCTGATTTTCAAAAGATTAAACCCTGACACCGGATTTATGCCCTTGCGGCTTTTTCCTGCACAAAGACATTTTTCATGCAAAGCATTCGCAATATTGCCATCATCGCCCATGTCGACCATGGCAAAACCACCCTCGTAGATAAAATTCTCCACGCCTGCAAACTCTTCCGCGATAACCAGGAAACCGGCGAACTGATCCTCGACAGCAACGACCTGGAACGTGAACGCGGTATCACCATCACATCCAAAAATGTTGCGGTTGAATATAAAGGAGTTAAAATCAACATCATTGATACTCCCGGCCATGCCGATTTCGGCGGCGAAGTAGAACGTGTACTCAAAATGGCCGACGGGGTACTGCTGCTGGTCGATGCTTTCGAAGGGCCGATGCCGCAGACAAGATTCGTTACCCAGAAAGCATTATCACTGGGACTGAAACCCATCGTTGTCATCAATAAGGTAGATAAGGAAAACTGCCGTCCCGACGAGGTGCAGGAGCATGTTTTCGAGCTATTCTTCAACCTCGAAGCCAACGACGACCAGCTTGATTTTCACACCATTTACGGTTCGGGTAAAAACGGCTGGATGAGTGATGACTGGCGCACCCCAACCGAAGATATCACCGCTTTACTCGATGCCATACTCAAATTTATTCCACCTGCTCCGCAACCGCAGGGTACACTG
>Ga0209098_1001963_pt1 | contig 18671 bp, 16 predicted proteins | sample AD_JPNHW1_MetaG_FD_184429 | JGI IMG/M metagenome (GOLD analysis project Ga0209098, IMG submission 184429) | Active sludge microbial communities of municipal wastewater-treating anaerobic digesters from Japan - AD_JPNHW1_MetaG (SPAdes) (version 2) | ecosystem: Engineered > Bioreactor > Anaerobic... | reverse complement strand
TTTGAAATGAGGCGCGTCAAGAATTCCCACCCTGACAGCTTTTGCAATAATCTCGGGATCGGACCAGGCATCTTTGCTTTTGCCGAGTTTTGGCGATTTCAAAGCTTCAAGGATCACACGCGCTTCATCCTTAAGCTCATTTTTACGCCTCAAAACCGAACTATCAATTGTCAGATCAGGGAAGCCATGCAATACATTTCTGAGCACGCCATGAACGATACGGCAACTCTCGATCAGTTCATCCGGGAAAGTTGCATGATCGCCTTCGCTGTATCCGACAACATGCAGGATGTGAGGTTTCAGCGACAGGCTGGTGACGGCCGACGCAGCCAGTTGTCCTTTTGCCACTGCTGGCACCGGTGAAAAATGGGCAATTCCGGCACGTACTTCCCTGATCATCTCGAAATTTTCATCCTCCAGTTCACTGATCATTTCCTTCTTAGCCAGCATCTTCGCTATATCCATAGCAGCGGAGGTTCCGGGCGGAGTATTAAACATAAACTGGGATACGTATTTTTTCACACCTGCCTTTTTTGCATTATAGGCAGCCAGAAATGCCATGGTAACGGCAAGTGAATCATGAGCATCCCTCAGGCTCCACTGATGGGATTCGTTCACTTCCACGGGAATTCCTCTTTCAGCATACCATCGCATGACAGATTGATTCTCGGCTATAGCCTCTTCGAGCGTACGTTGCGAACGGCCGTCAATTACGCTGTACCAACACAGGGGTATGGCCCCCCATGCATTGTGAATCGTCCTGACACTCATTTCCGCCCATTTCATCAAATCCATAGTTCCAGCATAACATCGCACGAGCGGAAAATTCCCGGTTCGTGAGGCATTGTAAATTGCTTCAAGATCTTCAGGTTTGCGAAGTGGCACACCTCCGGCACCATCCATCTCATGATTCATCAGCCCGGGTTGAAAAAAATGTTCCTGCGCATTCTGGTCAGGGCCAATTGAAAGAACATCCAAAACACCGGCTTCGGCTATCGTCTGAGCGCCTGTTACCGTTTCTTCAAGGGTCGGTCTGCCAAAATGATGCCTGATCAGCGGGTAAGGATATTTTTGCGCAATCCTGTCAATCAGGTTATCAGCATAAATAGTTCCGGCAACTTTTCCCTGACCTCCCTGTAAATAGATTCTTATTTGTTCAACCGATTCAGTCCCATCAAAAGAGTGTTCGAAGATTCCCGACTTACGCGCTACTTCTGCAACAGGAAAAGGGCCGCCGAAAATCAGCTTTATATCAGGAATAGCAGCTTTATTAAGTTCCTCTTTAAGTTGCGAAAACAATCCTTCGGCAACCTCAGGCGTCAGGCGATAACTTACGGCGACTATATCGGGATTTTTCTCCCGTAAAGCCCTGATCAGCCGTTCAATAGAAACGGCAGGGCCCAGCGATAAGGTTTCATATCCTTCCGATTCCGCAATTTTCAGGAAATGATGTAATCCCGCCACATGAACGCAGTTTCCCAAAGCCGCTCCCATGATCAGTTTTGTTTTCATAATCCGGATTCCTCTCTCAAGTATGTGATTTTACCGGTTCTCCGATGGCCATAAGCCGGATATCCCGCAGGGTCATACCTTCGATTCCCATTCTCCGGACAGTTCGGCCTATAGCCCAATAATCCACTCCATTCAACAGGGATGCTATATGAATCAGCGAATCAATGGTCGGTGTGGGCACCTTGAACATCCTGCCGACACTGGCAATAGGCACAAGGCTGCACGGAACATCTTCCTCAAGGTATCTCATTTTGAGGGTCCTGGGCGCCATGATCCCTCTGTAACCGGGATTTTTTCGCATCGCTTCGAAGAGTGTGTTACCGGCAGTACTATAAGCCATGTAAAACCATTGCCGTGCCGAAATCGCCTGGATACCAAGTGCCTCAGCCACCGCAATACGTTCGGCGTCTGTTTTTTCAAGAATTTTAACCACCGACTCGGTTGCCCCTTCATGATAAAACTGGAACTCTGCATCATCTTCAATCCAGCCGGAGTTCAATATACACAGGGCAGGATGGAAGACACTCCCGATATTTTCGAAACTTGTTTTAAAAATATTGTCACCGGGAACAAACTGAGGATAAAACACGCGTAACTGACTGATAACAACAGGTATAAGATGAGCCCTGACCGATGCCACCGGAATAGAATGCTTAATCCCGAAGATTTTCACCTGTGATGGTCCTATAGCCCGGGATGCATAAATGAAGGTTTGCGCCTCCGATACAATAACATCGGCTTTCACTTTCAATGAATTCAATACTTGTCTGAATTCGAGCGCCCCAAGGGTACGGCCGGGATGCAGTATTATCATCTGCCCGTCTTTCAGGCAGGGAGCGACGTTTTCCGCCATATACCGGTGCGCAACGGCGGGTACTACTACCATGATAACATTGGCATTCGAAATTGCCTCTTCCATATTGGTGGTTATGACTTTTAAAGGGCCGAACCCGCTTACTTCGCCAGTCAACTCAATACCGCCTGATGATTTTACACCCCAAAGACGTTCCTCACCACGGTTGAAAAGGTTAACCTCGTAACCCATTAACGCCAGGTGCCCAGCCATAGCCAATCCTCCGTGCCCGGCTCCCAGAACCGCTATCACAGGCTTTTCCAACACTTCAAAAAGCTTTTTCATGACCAGTTTTCTTTACATTCACCCGCAAATGCGGGTCGTTTTTTTTAAAAAAAGATTGCCTTCACTGCTATCAATATTCCTATTACCAATGCCCAGAACAGGAATATTAATAATTCCACAGGAATTTTTTTGTTTTTCATGATTTGTGAGTTTAATTTTTAGCCATTTACTATCCGCGTACATGTTATCGTTTTCAGGTAAACCGATTCTATAAACTCCGCCTTGCCGGACTATCTCTTATAAATTTTAGCCTCTCTTCAGAGAATTGATAACCTGACGTCTCAGTATTCGACATGGAGGATAAGAGAATCCAGGTCTATCCTGAAAGGTATCTCTTTTTCACACAGGTTGATTTCCGACATAAGATTCCCGCATACTTTGCTTTTCTCTTTTTCATTAAGGTAGAATCCTTCTACATCAAACTCGGGGACGATCTCATGGAATGTCCCTTCATGATCAATTATGCAAAGGCTCGTTTCCGTTCCTGCAATACAGCATTCGGGACGGCCCGATTTAACCGCACTCAGAATTGTCTTTCCATCGTCGGGGAACCTCTTTATTTCTTTCTTGTCAATATTCACAAAATATCCCTTCCCGCCTGCTACGACAAGGCTGAAAGGAGAATCACTGCAAGTCAGCACTTTGCATAAACCCTGGTTATGGCCTTTTACAAACTGCCCTATCCATGACTGTCGTGAATTGCCGGTAAACATTACCAGCATCTTTTCGCTACCTCCCCCCGCATACTCTACTTCATCGAATTTTCTCAAACACGGCTTATGCCGTATTATTTTTGCTTTCATGCCATCATTATCATTTAGTTCATTGATTTACTTATTGTCGGTTTTAAAGATAGTCCCGAACCGTTGAAAAGGCAGTAAATTCTCTATTAGAAAAAGATTAGAAATTGATTAGAAGTAAAATCCTTGGCTTCTTGTCCTAATTTTGCAGTAAATGATTTTGTTATGTCAAAAGCCAGGATTTTAGTTGTAGAGGATGAATTACGGCTCGCCAAAGTACTTAAAAAACAGATTGAGGAAGCCGGATTTTCCGTTCAGATAGCGAATGATGGTTACACCGGGAAAAGGTATATCGAAGCGAACAAGTACGACCTGGCCATCCTGGATATTAACATTCCTATTATCAATGGTTATGATCTCTGTAAAGAAATAAGGAGGATTGATTTCTCTATTCCCATCATTATGCTTACAGCATTAGGAACCCTCGACAATAAAATTTCTGGTTTTGATGCCGGAGCCGATGATTATGTAACCAAACCATACGAAATCAGGGAGCTGCTGGCACGTATCAATGTATTCCTGAAAAGATCGGATGTCGATCCCTCTTCTCACATCCTGAGCGTAGCCGACCTTCGGATGGACCTGGTAAATAAAACCGTTACCCGGGCTGGTGAAAAAATCGATCTCACCGTCAAAGAATTCTCCCTTCTGGAGTTATTCATGAAGAACAAAGGAAAGCTGTTGTCGCGTGAGTTTATTATCAATAAGGTATGGGGCATTGACTTCGATCCCGGAACCAACGTGATTGATGTTTATGTGAATTACCTCCGAAAAAAAATAGACAAGGATTTTGATCTCAAACTTATCCATACCAAATTTGGATTCGGGTTTTATCTCAACGAATCGGAAATCTGATTACTTATGAATATCAAGGTACGACTCTCTTTTCAATTTATGCTGATAGCAGCAACAGTCCTAGTATTCTTTGCTTTACTGGTCTATTATTTCACATTTACCACTAACCGGGAAAAATTCCGGAACAACCTGCTAAACAGGGCCAAGAACACTGCCATCATGCTGATTGATGTTAAAGAAGTGGATTCTACGCTTCTGAAAAAAATTCATCAGTCAACTATTTCATGGCAGAGCGAAGAAATCGCAGTCACCGATACGAACCTTCACATTATTTACAGCAATAACATTAACTATTTGTCAAATAATGTTTTCCGCTCAAATATCAGCAGGGATAATCATGCCTATTTTACTTTATCGGGTAAAGACGGAGTTTTTTACAGGCATGTATATAAAAATAAGACCGTTTATACTTTTGTATTAGCATACGACAAAGCCCGAGCCGTGTTTCTGAAGGAACTCATTCAGATCCTTTTCTGGAGCATCCTTTTCAGCCTCTGGCTTTCTGTTCTTTTTTCCTATATTTTTTCGAAAAAAGCCATCAAACCAATTTCGGATATCATTGATTCCGTAAAAGCCATAAATTCATCGAACCTTGGCAAACGGCTTCATGAGGGAAACCGAAAAGATGAAATTGAGCAACTGGCCATGACGTTCAACGAAATGCTGTTTAACCTGGAAATCGCCTTCAAAAACCAGCAGGAATTCGTTTCGAATGCCTCTCATGAACTAAAAACACCCGTTTCGGTAATGATAGCCGAATCTGATTATTTTCTCAATAACAAACATTCGGATGAAGAATACAGGACTCATCTTTCCGAAATGATAATTGACCTTAAGAAATTTAATACATATATAAATTCCTTGTTGGATTTAGCTCAGACAAATGCAGGTAAAAGTATCCTGTTTAAAGAAGAAAGACTTGATGAAATCCTTTATGACGCTGTGCATGAAATCAAAAACAGATATCATAACCGTAAAATTGTAACTAAAATCCATTTTCCCGAAAACGACAACGGCCTTAGCATTGAAGGACATCCTGGCTTATTGGTTATTGCAATTAAAAACATTATCGATAATGCCTGTAAATTTTCAGATGAAGTTGTAAACGTTGACCTTAAGCCAGCCGACGGAACCATAAAGTTAACTATTTCAGATTCAGGAATCGGCATACCACTGAATGAAATTAATGATGTTTTCAAACCATTTAACAGGGCATCAAATGCACGATTTAAAAGCGGTTTCGGCATCGGGCTGTCGCTGGTTTTCAAAATAATGGAGATACACCATGTTGAAATGGAGGTTTTCAGTGAAGAGAATAAAGGCACCCGGTTTGAATTGACCTTCAAACATTCAGCAACAGAATGAACCATCATTGCGTCGCTCTACTCCTCTTTATCCGGGCTGGCCGCGACTGAGCCTTTAATCAACTGCAAAACAAACCGTTTTGCGAGTCGTAACTGTTTCATTTGAAAGTTTTTTTTTGTAATTTAACTCTCCAATCAAGAAGGCATGAACCCCTATTCCTGGTTCCGGATTGTATACTTTACGCTGGTTCCGATTGCCTTTGGCAATTGCAAAGGCCAAAACCGGACGGAAGAAGACTATACGCGGCTCAGGAAAGAAATGGTGGAACACCAGCTCAAAAGAAGCGGAATTCATGATGCGAAGGTCCTGGAAGCTTTCCTGAAAGTACCGCGCCACATCTTTGTGCCGGTGGAGTACAGGGATCAGTCCTATGATGACACTCCCCTGCCGATCGGTTACAACCAGACCATTTCGCAGCCTTTTATCGCAGCCTTCATGACGGAAGTCCTGAAACCCGATAAAAGCATGAAAGTCCTTGAAATAGGCACCGGATCGGGATATCAGGCCGCCATTCTCGCCCTTTTGTGTAAGGAAGTATATTCCGTTGAGATCATCGATTCACTGACTGTTAGGGCCCGAAAAATCCTCGAAAAAGAAGGCTTTAAGAATATCAAGATAAAGACAGGCGATGGTTACCTGGGCTGGCAGGAATATGCTCCTTTCGATGCCATCATCGTGACCTGTGCGCCGGCGGATATACCGAAAGCTTTGGCGGATCAGCTCGCTGAAGGCGGCAGGATGATTATCCCCACAGGCGGATCCTATAACCAGAAACTCTATCTGATAGAAAAAATAAACGGGCAAATCAGGCAGAAGGAGACTCTCCGGGTTTTGTTTGTACCTATGATCCACGGCGAAAACCGACAATAATAAGAGGGTTTGCACCGAACCGGACTTCCATTTTCTTACGGTCATCTCTTTGGATTTCAGCTCTCTTCAGGCTTTAACAGGAAAACACAATCTGTCTTCTTCCTTTCTTTCTGTGAAGTTTCGAAGTAAAATTCTTTTCTTCTTCAAGTGAAGCGACGCTATTCTGGCATACAATGATTAATTTTATCAACTCAAAACCGCAGTATATGAAACGTCGAGATTTTATTGCCGGTGCGGCAGCAGCCGGATTGATCGGAACCGGCCGGTTTGCCTTCGGAAATATTGAGCAGTTTGCGCCGTCAGCGCCCGTTTTACCTTACGATCTGGTTGCAGTGCGTGGTGGCGAACCGGAGGTAATGTTCGACAAGGCAATACAATCCCTGGGCGGGATGAAAGCTTTCGTTAAGAAAGGACAGAAAGTCGTCGTCAAGCCCAATATCGGCTGGGACTCATCACCCGAAAGGGCCGCCGACACCAATCCGAACCTGGTGAAACGCATCGTTAAAGCATGTTATGAAGCGGGAGCAAAACAGGTTTATGTATTCGACAATACCTGCGATAACTGGACAAACTGTTACAAGAACAGCGGCATCGAAAAAGCGGTGAAGGATGCAGGCGGGACAATGGTAGGCGGCAACAGTAAAAGTTACTACCACCAGGTAAACATACCCAGGGGCAAACGGCTGAAACAAGCTGAAGTCCACGAGTTGATCCTTGATTCGGATGTTTTCATCAATGTGCCGATACTAAAACACCATTCCTCGTCCGATCTGACCATTGCCATGAAAAACCTTATGGGTGTTGTGTGGGACCGGGGGTACTGGCATCGGAACGACCTGAATCAGTGCATTGCTGATTTTGCCACCTGGCGCAAGCCAACCCTGAACATCGTAGATGCCTACCGCGTGATGCTGCGCAACGGGCCGAAAGGCGTCTCGGCATCCGATGTCATCACCATGAAACAGCTTCTGATTTCAACCGACATCGTCGCCATCGACGCTGCTGCAACAAAAATATGGGATCCCAAAAAGGATCCGGCCAAAGTAAAACATATTGCCCTGGCCAATGAACTAAAGGCCGGAAATATGAACCTGGCCCAACTCAGGATTAACCGTATTAAACTGTAACATGCATTCACGGGCACTTCGCTACATAAGATACATTTTTGCTGTATTCTTCTTCCTTCTCATTTCGGCTTTGTTTCTGGATTTCCGCGGCCTCGTTCCGGCGGATATGCACAGGGCTGCCACCTGGCTTCAATTCGGCCCGTCATTGGTGCAGTTCATACATTTTGCCGGATTGTTTTCTGCAGGATTTCTTTTTATCGCCATCCTGACCTTACTGTTCGGAAGGGTATACTGCTCGGCAATTTGTCCCCTGGGCATTTTTCAGGATATCCTGATCAGGATTGAAAAGTGGTTTCGCAAAAAAAAGATACTCCGTTACCGGAAACCAGGCTGGTGGAGATATGTATTCCTGGGCATGGCGGTTCTATCCCTGCTCGTTGGTTTTATGGCCCTTTTTAACCTGCTTGATCCTTTCAGTAATTTCGGAAGAATTTTCTCTTCGCTGGGCAAACCACTGGCCATCCTGATCAACAATGCAGCAGCAGCGATATCCGAAAAATCAGGATTAGCCGTCATCAACCGTTATCCCATTAAAGGATTTGATGTCGCGACCCTCATTTTTCCTTTCCTGGTTATTTCCCTGCTCATTTTCCTCACCTGGAAGCACGGGCGCCTGTTCTGCAATTTCATCTGTCCCGTCGGAACCGTTCTCGGGCTCTTTTCCAGGTTTTCCCTTTTCAGCATCTCGCTGGATAAAACAAAATGCAACCAATGCGGAAAATGTGCCGCCAGGTGCAAAGCAGGATGCATCAGTATAAAAACACAGGAAATTGACCACTCGCGTTGCGTGATGTGTTTTGATTGCATCGGGCCCTGTCCTGAAGAGGGGGTTACTTTCGGCCTGTCATCCTTTAAAAGGTCATCTCAGGTTGCAACCGGTAAAAAGGCTTCCGACTCAAGGAGAAAATTCATCAGTTCAGCTTTCCTGTTAGGATTGGCAGGCCGTTTGGCAGCCCGGGAAAACAGCGGCGACACATTTGAAAGGCAAACGCTCATCCCTGAAAAAAAGGCATCTCCCGTTTCACCGCCGGGTTCACGCTCTATCGAACAATTTATTTCCACCTGTATCGCATGCCATGAGTGCGTAAGCGCATGTCCCGCGCAGGTATTGCAGCCTTCACTGTTGCAATATGGCTTACAGGGATTTATGCAACCGCACATGGATTACCATGCCAGCTTCTGCAATTTTGAATGCGTGGTCTGCAGCGAAGTATGCCCTACGACCGCTATTCAGCCGATAACGGTAGAAGAGAAAAAGAAAATACAACTCGGGAAAGCCGTCTTTATCAAAGATAATTGCGTTGTTTCTACCTTCAATACTGCCTGCGGCGCCTGTTCGGAACATTGTCCGACCAAGGCCGTCAACATGGTTCCTTACTTGGATGGACTCCGGATTCCGGAAGTAAACCAGTCAATTTGCATAGGCTGCGGCGCCTGCGAACACGCATGCCCCACTAAACCTTACAAGGCTATCTTCGTTGAGGGAAACCCGGTACATCTTACTGCCGCTACCCCGAAAGAAGATATAATCGAAAGAAACGTCGAAGAGGAAGAATGGGCATTTTAGGGGCAGGGAGAACGGAGAACGGAAAACGGAGGACGGAGCAAGGAGCAGGTGCCAACGGCCAACAGCTAACAGCCAAAAGCCACCAGCCAAAAGCTAACAGTTTACCTGCCTGGGCTGATTGTGCGTAAGACGGCAGGCTAACGGCTAACGGCTAACAGCTAACGGCCCAAAATTCCCCGATCAAAATAAGACAACAATTATTAATTTAGCACTTTCAAAACCGATCACCATGAACACAGCCATAATCCCTCAATATCGTTTCTTCAGCATTCGGTCGCTGGTAAGTGACGCAATCGCGCTGGCTTTTATCTGCCTGGTTCCCGCCATTTCACATTTGTCGGGAGTACCGGTTTATTTTATTGAGCCAATGCGGCTGATGCTGATCCTTGCTATATTGTCATCACACAAGGCCAATGCTTACGCGCTCGCAATCATCCTGCCCCTTGTTTCATTTCTGGTTTCGGGCCATCCCGAACCGCTGAAAATGGCCGTCATCATGGCCGAACTACTGGTTAATACCTGGTTGTTTTACCTGCTTTTGGCCCGCACGGCAAAGCCCTTTATCAGCATGCTGACATCCATCGTCGTCAGTAAGATATTCTGCTATACCTTGTACCTGGTTGTGTTTTCGCTGGCTTTCGTAAAGGCAGAAGCAGGAACCGTTTTCCTGGTGTCACAGTTACTTGTCACCTTGCTGCTGAGTGTGATTACTTATCTTTTCCTCAGCGCAAAACAACAAAAATCGAAAAATTAACCGCAGCTTCCTTTTTTCTGCAGTCCTTCCTTTCCTGTCATTCCCTGACGGTAAAACCGCTTCAGAACTTTGGTTTTTGTCGATAAAAAGCGCCTGTCTGTCTGCATCCTTTTCAGCAACTTATAAATAGTTTTCAAGCGAAGGTATCCGGATATATGTTTGCAGCCTCAACCGGATGGGGCAAGGAACCTATGATGGGACAATCCCGGGAATATTTTTTTTAATCAATTTGTTTCAGAATGAAGAACAGATCATCAGGTATTACATTAATACTCATACTTACGGCAACGATTTCATTTGCCCAGAGTTATGAAGCCAGATGGCAGAAAACGCCGGTTATGGCCGACGGAATTTCATCGGAATGGAGCTCTCCGTTGCGTTTCAGCGATACAAAAAGCGGCCTTCAGTACGCTGTAACGAATGACGATAAAAACCTGTATATCTGCGTAAAAGCGACGGGCACTGCCACCCGGATGCAGATTCTCACATCTGGTATGAAGATTTGGATCGATGCAAACGGCCGGAAAAAATATCCGACTTCGATTTATTTCCCGATGCCATTGTCGCGAGGTGAAATGAAGCCTGATAATTCAGGGCTGCAGCAAGGCAGGCCGGGTGGTGAAAGGCCATCTGGGAAACCTGATGAGATGGATTTCCGGAAAATGTTCAAAAATCAGGGGCTAAAAATCACCCTTGCCGGCTTCAAAACCGGTTGTGACGGAACTTTCAACATCGGGGAAAGCACACAAATAAAAGCTGCGATGGACCGGGACGAAAGCAACGCCCTGACCTGCGAGTTCATCGTCCCGATCGGCTCTTTTTACAGCAACGACTGGAATTCTTTCAAGGAACCGCCTCTTATCGGAATGAAGATCAGTGTTGATGAAATGCCTGGCAACGGGCAAGGAACACAGCGGCCCGAAGGCGGCCCTCCGGGCGGCGGCCCCGGTGGCTTCCCCAATGACATGGACGGCGGACCGGGAGGACCTCCGGATGGCGAAATGGGCGATCGTCCTTCTCCCCCGTCAGGCATAACGGGAACATCACAGGAAGAAATTTCCATTAAGTTTAAAATCAGGCTCAGCAAGCCGGAATAATTAACTCAAATCACAATTATTGGTTCAGGAATGCCCTGCGGTAAAACGGCAGGGCATTTTATTTTTCCCGCATCCATGCTGGTATTTTTACATTTCAACCTCAAAAAACAACCCGATGAAGCAATTAACCCGGCACTGATTTTCCGGTTTTCATTCGTCTATAAATTCGGGCAATTTATCTATAAACCTTTCATCAACCTATATATGTTTTTTCTTTAAGAACGGGCCAGGATAATTTTGCTCCCGGAAATTAATCTACAAGGAAATGAAACTGAGAATCAGCAAACTATTTATTCTTCTCATCAGCTTATCAGCATTACAGGCTGAAGCTTTCTGCCAGGAAAAGCCCGCCGTCTGGAATTTGCGATCCTGCATTAATTATGCCCTCGCAAACAACATTCAGGTCAAAAAAATGCAGCTTGGCGTAAAAAGCAGCGAAGCCGACTATGACCAGGCAAAAGCAAGCCTGTGGCCCGGATTGAATGCCGGTATCAGCCAATCCTTTTCAAATAAAAGCAGTATCAACGGTTCCGGTGAAAGCGCTTCCCTGTCAGGGGGATATTCGTTGCAGTCGGATGTTACGCTCTTCGACGGTTATAAGCTCAGGAATACCATCCGGCAACAGGAGATGATGGTGAAATCAAACCAACTGAGTGTTGCAGAATCTGAAAATTCCATCCAACTGGCGGTAACATCGGCATATCTTCAGATCCTATATGCCCGTGAATCGGTCATTGATGCCGAAAACACGCTGAAATCGTCCGAGGCGCAACTCGAAAGGGCAAAGATTCTTTATGATGCCGGCTCTATTGCCCGGAGCAATCTGGCGCAGGTGCAATCGCAATACGGTAATGATAAATATTCGCTGGTGGTTGCCCGTAATAACCTGAACCAGCAGATTTTGTCGCTGAAGCAGTTGCTGGAACTTGACATCTCGCAGGAGATAGAAATTTATTTCCCCGAAATCGGGGATGACCAGGTATTGAAACTTATCCCTTCGAAAGAAGAAGTTTATAACACCGCCCTCAAAAATCTGCCGGAGGTGGCCAACAGTCAACTGAACGTCGATATTGCCCGGAAAAATGCTGAAATCGCCAAAGCCGGCCTGTATCCCAGCCTTTCATTAAGCGCTTCGGCCGGAACCGGTAACAGCACCGCTTACTCCGATGGTTTTGTGACGCAACTGGGAAACAATTTTTACCAAAATGCCGGGTTGAGCCTCAGCATACCCATTTTCAATAAAAAACAGGCCAGATCAGCTATTGCCAAAGCTCAGATTGCAACTGAAACGGCTCAACTCGGCCTGGCTGAAACCGAGAAAAATCTGCTCAAAGAAATTGAAACCGTGTACCTGGATGCCGTTTCGGCTCAAAGCCGATTCCAGGCTGCCAACGAGCAGAAAGAGTATGCCCTCACCAGTTATACCCTTGTCGAAGATCAGTTTAACCTTGGTATGAAGAACACCGTCGACCTGATCACGGCTAAAACAACCTATCTCCAGGCTCAACAGGAATGCCTCCAGGCAAAGTATGCTGCCATCCTCAACTATAAACTCCTTGACTTTTACCAGCAAAAAGAAATCGAATTATAATACAAACACCTTCAGTAAGATGAAAAAGAAAAGTTTGATAATCACAGGTATCCTTGTTCTGATAGCCGCTGCAGCAGCATGGTTCCTTTTCGGAAAATCCGGGAATCAGCAGGTGATCCGTTATGAAACCGCGCCTGTACAGATCGGCACTATCGCAAACACCGTTACCGCCACCGGAACCGTTGAACCGGTAAAACAGGTGGAAGTCGGCACGCAGGTTTCGGGTGTCATTAAAAACATTTATGTGGACTTCAATTCACAGGTAAAGAAAGGACAACTGCTTGCCGAGCTCGATAAAACCCCTTTGCTTGCTGCATTGGCATCCACCAAAGCAGAACTTGCTTCAGCAAACAGCCAGCTTGTTTACCAGCAGGCAAATTTCAACAGGATCAAATCGCTTTTTGATAAAAAAGCCGTCAGTGAAACCGATTATGAAACGGCGCTTTATCAATACAGCAGCGCTAAAGCCAGTGTTGATAAGATGAAATATGAAGTGGAACGCGCTCAGACCAACCTCGGTTATGCCATGATCTACTCTCCCATCGACGGGGTGGTTTTAAACCGCGCCGTTGACGAAGGGCAGACTGTAGCCGCCAGTTTCAACACCCCTACCCTTTTCACCATTGCCCAGGATTTAACCAAGATGCAGGTTGTAGCCAATGTTGACGAAGCCGATATCGGACAGGTGGCCGAAGGGCAAAAAGTCAGCTTTACTGTGGATGCTTTCCCGAGTGACCTTTTCGAAGGTAAAATCACGCAGGTTCGTCTGGAACCTACCACAAACTCAAATGTAGTTACTTACAGCGTCGTGGTCGACGCCCCCAATCCCGACCTTAAGCTGAAGCCCGGCCTCACTGCCAGCATCACGGTCACCGTGAAGGAAGCCGCGGATGTGCTCACGGTCCCTGCCAAAGCACTACGTTTTCAACCGGATTCATCGCTACTGGCAAATAATTCCGTAAAAACCGTTGTAAATCAGGCCAGCGCTGCCAACCTGCCGGCAAACAACCCGTCGCAAGCAGAAAAACAAAAGGACATGCCGTCAGCGGTTAATGAGGATGAAACGCCGGGGACCATCTGGGTGAAAAGCGGCGGGAGTATTCACCCGGTGCAAGTTGTATCAGGCATTTCGGATGAAACCAATGTTGAGATAAAGAGCGGCCTGAAAGAAGGCGACCTCGTGGTTGTGTCGATGGTAAAGTCCAGCGCACCGGCAGGAAAGGACACTACTGAACAAAGTTCAAGCCCGTTTATGCCAAAAAGGCCGGGAAGCGAAAGAAAGAAATAGCTGACGCGTAAAAGGCAGAGCGATAAGTAAAACGCGAGAAAATGCACAGACAGGATAAGACCGTAAACTTAGAATTCAGAAAATGAACGAGATCATAAAAGCTACAAACCTGAAACGCGAATTCCTGGTAGGAATTGAGAAAGTAGCGGCATTAAAAGGCATTTCATTTACGATTCACGGGGGGGAGTTCGTCACCATTATGGGAGCCAGCGGATCGGGCAAATCAACATTGCTGAATATTTTAGGCTGTCTCGATACGCCGACTTCGGGGGAATATCTCCTGGACGGGACTTCGGTGCGGGCCATGTCGAAAAATGACCGGGCCCATCTGAGGAACCACAAGATTGGCTTTGTATTTCAAACTTACAACCTCCTTCCGCGGACTACTGCCCTTGAAAATGTCGAATTACCGCTGATGTATAATTCAGGCATTACAGGCAGGCTGCGTCGCGAAAAAGCCGAACACATGCTGGAAATTGTCGGGCTGAAAGACCGTTTGTATCATGCTCCCAACCAGATGTCCGGCGGTCAGCAACAACGTGTTGCCATAGCCAGGGCCTTGGTCAACGATCCGGTTATCATTCTTGCCGACGAGGCAACAGGCAACCTCGATACCCGTACTTCCTATGAAATTATGGCTTTGTTCCAGGATCTGAACAACCGGGGAAAAACAATTGCCTTCGTCACGCATGAACCCGATATAGCCCTCTTCAGCAGCCGCAGTATCGTATTGCGTGACGGACGGATCGTAAAAGATGAAAAACTAAGCAGCCCGGCCTCGGCAGCCGAAGCGCTGGCATCGCTTCCTGTTGAAACGGAAGAAATTGAAATCTGATTTCAGAAAGGATTAACATGAACATTACCAATCTATTCAGAATATCGCTCAAGGCGTTGCACAGCAACAAATTCAGGTCGCTGCTCACCATGCTGGGCATTATAATCGGCGTGGCATCGGTCATAGCCATGCTTGCCATCGGACAGGGCTCGAAACAAAGCATTCAGGATGAAGTTTCAAAGATGGGCTCCAACATGCTGATGATACAGCCCGGCGCCGACATGTTCCAGGGAGCACGTATGGCGGCTTCGAACACCCAAACGCTGATTCTTTCCGATTATGAAGCCATCAAAAAGCAATGTGCAAACCTTTCGGCAGTTTCGCCGATGGTGGATGCCAGCGGACAAGCCATATACGGTGCAAATAATTACCCGGTCAGCATGAACGGTGTAAATGCCGACTACCTGCAGATCAGAAAATACACGATTGAAAGCGGCAGGATGTTCACCGATAAGGAAATCCTTGGATCAGCCAAGGTATGCCTGATCGGGCAAACCATTGTGGAAGAGGTATTTGGAAACGGCGTGGACCCCATCGGCAAGACATTCCGGTTCGGCAAACTGCCCTTTGAAGTCATCGGCGTGTTGGCGGAAAAGGGAGAAAACGGGATGGGCCAGGACCAGGACAACATCATCATCGCCCCTTACACTACCGTCCAGAAAAGGGTCAAAGCCATAACTTACCTGAACGGTATTTTTGCATCAACGACGAATGAATCGGTAACCGAACAAGCCATCTCGGAGATTGAATCCATCCTGCGCACCCGGCATAAAATTGCTGCCGGCGACGATGACGATTTCCATGTACGCTCGCAGCAGGAAATGCTTACCATGTTCAGCAGCACAACCCGGGTCATGACGGTATTACTGGCCGTAATCGCAGGCATTTCGCTCATTGTAGGCGGTATCGGCATCATGAATATCATGTATGTATCGGTAACCGAGCGGACCCGCGAAATTGGCCTCCGGATGGCCGTCGGGGCGCGGGGCATCGACATCCTGGCCCAGTTCCTGATCGAGGCTGTAATGATCAGCGTTGTCGGAGGAATTATCGGCGTCGCCCTGGGTATCGGGAGTTCTTTTGTCATTGAAAATGTAATGAAATGGCCTGTCGCCATAACCAGCTATTCTATCATACTTTCGTTTGTAGTTTGTACATTTACCGGAGTGTTTTTCGGATGGTACCCTGCCAGGAAAGCGGCCAACCTCGACCCGATTGACGCGATCAGGTACGAATAGCAGGTTAATGCCGCCCGGGGCAAAACGGGACAAATAAAAAGCAAGAAAATGACTGTTTACGATAAAAAATATTCGCTTCAAATCCTGATCCATTGCATCGTATGGGTAATTGTCATCACCTTCCCCCTGATTTTCATCTATACCGAAGGTGAAAAGGACCTGGTCCGATATCTCGATTTTACGCTCCCCATCATCATGATGATGATTGTTTTTTATACCAATTACCTGTTCATCATCGGTAAATACCTTTTTAACAAGAAGATATGGCAATTTTTCCTGATCAATGCGGTAATTTTTGCCATATCGCTGGTCATGCTCGAGCTGATGAAACAGTATGTATGGGATCATTATTTCAGCTTTCAGCCGCCAAGGCATCCCGGCCCGCCGAAGAAAGACATGATGCGTATCCTCTTTTACAGGAATCTGATTTCACTGGTTTGTACGCTCGGGGTTGCAACTGCCATCAAGATGACGGCGCTGTGGTACAACAAGATGGCTGAACAAAAGGAAAAGGAAAAACTTCATATCGAGACGGAACTCGCCAGCCTGAAACAGCAGTTAAATCCGCATTTCCTTTTCAACACCCTCAACAATATTTACTCGCTCATTTCTATAAACCAGGAATATGCCCAGGACGCTGTTCACCGGCTCAGCAGCCTGATCAGGTATGTGCTCTATGAAAGCGATCATCCTTTTGTACCGCTGAGTAAAGATCTGATATTCACCGCAAATTACATTCAACTGATGAGCCTCCGGTTGCCGCCGCATGTAAAACTGGAAACCGACATCATGAAACCTCCGGAATCGGACACCATCGCTCCCCTCCTGTTTATGTCGCTGGTTGAAAACGCTTTCAAGCATGGCGTAAGCCCTGAACATGCTTCGTATATTTCGGTTAAAATTGCCAATAAAGGCCATCATGAACTGGTGTGCAGGGTTGAGAACAGCAATTTTCCGAAACAGGAATCCGACAGAAGCGGCTCGGGAATCGGCATGAACAATTTAAAGAAAAGGCTTGAACTCATCTATCCCGGCGCTCATACGCTGGATATAGCCGAAGACAATGAACGTTATATTGCAACCTTAACCATAAAAATATGAACCTGCGGTGCATCATTGTGGACGATGAGCCCCTGGCGCTTGACCTGCTGGAAGGGTATGTCGTAAAAACTCCCTGGCTGATATTGGAGGGGCGTTTCAGCAGCGCTTTCGAAGCAATGGCTTTCCTTGAAAAAGTAAAAGTCGACCTGGTTTTTCTTGATATCCAGATGCCGGGGCTGAGCGGGCTGGAGTTTTCGCGGTCGCTGCAAAACGGGCCCCGTGTAATTTTCACCACCGCTTTCGGGCAATATGCCCTCGATGGATTTAAAGTGGAAGCACTCGATTACCTGCTCAAGCCTGTCAGCTACCCTGAATTTCTGTCGGCTGCAAACAAGGCCAGGCGATGGTTCGAACTCACCGGGAAATCGGCAGGCCAACTGGCCAGAAACACGATTTTCGTAAAATCGGACTATAAAATGGTGCAGATAGAACTCAGTAAAATCCTTTATATCGAAGGGCTGAAAGACTATGTAAAAATCTATCGTGAAGATACGGAGAAACCCGTTCTCACGCTGATGAGCATGAAGTCGCTTGAAGAGAACCTGCCGGAGAATATTTTTATGCGCGTGCACCGTTCCTTTATCGTCAACCTGGAAAAGATAACCACCATTGAACGCAACCGCATCGTATTCGGAAAAACCTATATTCCGGTTTCCGACAACTACAAGGATAAATTCCTGAAGTTCGTGAATGAGCGGTTTTTCTGATCTGCTCTCCGAAAAACTCTTGTCCTGAAAAAGAAGCGGGGCTTCGTGGTCAACCACGAAGCCCCGCATGTTATTTCATTGAATTCAGTTTTATCTTATGAGCGTTACCGTTCCATGGGTGGAGTTCTTCATGCCTTCATAACTTCCAACATCGTGTGAGTTCCATATCACACCATCCCTGAACACGGCCTCGGCTTTCCACATATAAACGCCCTGCTGCAACAACAATCCGTTGTACCGGCCATCCCATCCTTCTGCCGGACGGCCCTGATCGTCGAGTTTATCGGAATACCACAACAGGTTTCCAAAACGGTCGTATACCTGAATAAGGTATTCCTTCAGGTTGATACCTACCGGTTTAAACAACTGCACTTCGGCATGCGGATTTTCAGGCGAGAATGCATTCGGTATAAACAACCCTTTCACCATGAAATTATAAACGTACCGGGCCGTATCGCTGCACTCCATATCGCTGTATGCAATCATGGTTATAGGATATTCCCCGTCCAGATTATAAAGCACAAATGGCTCTTCGGCATACGATGTTTCGCCGTTCCCGAAATCCCAGTAATAATGGGTGGCGCCCACCGAAATATTATCGAATTGAAGTTGCCCCTGTACATTCTCGTAATTTGCATTGTATGTAAAATCGCTTACAGGTGGCGGATAGGTGTTTACCAATTGAGTAACTGTATCCGTGCAGGTATTGGTATCCTGAACGATCAGGCTCACCTGGTGCTCTCCGGAATTCTGGAATACATACTCAGGATTTTGTTCCAGCTTCATATCCAGGAGCTCTGTTCCTTCCCTGAAAATCCATGTCCAG
>Ga0209098_1001962_pt1 | contig 18683 bp, 14 predicted proteins | sample AD_JPNHW1_MetaG_FD_184429 | JGI IMG/M metagenome (GOLD analysis project Ga0209098, IMG submission 184429) | Active sludge microbial communities of municipal wastewater-treating anaerobic digesters from Japan - AD_JPNHW1_MetaG (SPAdes) (version 2) | ecosystem: Engineered > Bioreactor > Anaerobic... | reverse complement strand
CCCGGAAAGTTGATTTAATTTGTGTGGCTTACGATAAGATGGAGAACTATTTTCCTGCTGCGAAAATCGTCCACACCGGAAATCCTGTAAGGAAAAATCTGGTAGAAGCCAGTGGAATGAAGAAAGAGGCCCTCGAATATTTCGGATTGCAGGGCGACCGGAAGGTGATCCTCGTTGTTGGCGGAAGCCTTGGCGCACGAACCTTGAATGAAAGCGTTCTGGCTTCAATCGATCGGATCAGGGAAAGCGGTGTCGATGTAATCTGGCAAACGGGCAACTATTATGCCCAGGAGATCAAAAAACGGATGCAGGATGTCGATTGCCCCAATCTTCATTTCAGCGAATTCATTTCGAGAATGGACTATGCTTATACCGTGGCCGATCTGGTTATTTCCCGTGCTGGTGCCGGTACTATCTCTGAACTTTGTCTGATGGGTAAACCGTCGGTTTTGGTTCCTTCGCCCAATGTGGCCGAAGATCATCAGACCAAAAATGCCCTGGCACTGGTCGAAAAAAATGCAGCGATGATGGTTACCGATGCAAAAGCGGTGGAAGAGCTGTTCCCGGTGGCCCTGGATTTATGCAGGGATGATGAAAAATTAGTTGATTTATCGAAGAATGTTATGTTGCTGGCAAAGCCCGATGCCGCAACCGATATAGCAAAATTGGTAATCGGGTTGGCAAAAAAAGGATGATCGATTTTAACAACATAGAAAACATTTATTTCCTCGGGATCGGGGGAATCGGGATGAGCGCTCTTGCAAGGTTTGCCAATTCGGCAGGCAAAAGGGTTGCCGGCTACGATCTGACAAAATCCCCATTGACCGAACAACTTTCAAACGAAGGTATTACAATTCATTATACGGAAGATATCAATCAGCTTCCCTCTCAATTTTTAGGTGTTAATACGCTGGTAGTACGAACTCCGGCTGTTCCTGAGTCTCACAGCGAACTTCAGTATTTTAAAGAGAATGGCTACCAGATTGTGAAACGAAGTGAATTACTGGGGTTCCTGACACAGGGACGCGAATGCATTGCTGTTGCAGGAACCCACGGTAAGACTTCTGTTTCAACCATGACCACTTTGTTGCTTGAAGGAGCGGGGATCGACACCGCTGCTTTCTTAGGTGGAATCTCCCGTAACTTTGATTCAAACCTGGTTCTCCCAAGGGAAAAGGATAGTCTGGTGGTTACCGAAGCCGATGAGTACGACCGCTCGTTTTTGCACCTGAGGCCAACACTGGCGGTGGTTACCGCAGTCGATGCCGATCACCTCGATATCTACGGGAATTATGAATCGGTAGTAGAAGTATTCAATCAATTCGTTCAAAATATAGTTGACGGAGGAACCCTGCTCCACAAAAAGGGTATTAATGTTCTTGCGAATCAATCAATTCGTTTAAATACTTTTACTTATTCAGCAACCGAAGAAGCAGATTTCTGCGTAAAACGGTTGAAGGTAGTTGATGGGGCGTATCAATTCGATATTGTTGCGCCCCATCTTGTCATAAAGGATGTGAGGTTAGAGTACCCCGGAAGAGTGAATGTGGAAAATATTCTGGCTGCCTCGGCAGCTGCGCTTCTTTCCGGAGCCGATCCCTTGTCGATAAAACAAACCATTCCAACCTACAAAGGTGTGCAACGCAGGTTCGATATCCGGTTTAAAAACGACCAGGTGATTTACATCGACGACTATGCTCATCATCCCGAAGAGATTAAAGCTACTGTGAATTCGGTAAAAGAGTTGTATCCGGGTAAAAAGGTATTGGGGGTTTTTCAGCCCCACCTTTTTAGCCGTACACGCGATTTTGCGGAGGGTTTTGCCCAAAGCCTCGATTTGCTTGATGAACTCCTGTTGCTGGATATTTATCCGGCACGTGAAGTTCCGCTTCCGGGGGTTACTTCGAATATCATTTTTGATCAGATGAAAATGACGGCGAAGTCCCTTTGTACGGTCGGTCAGGTTGTCTCAACCCTCAGGGAAAAAGAATTCGATATTCTGATGACCATGGGGGCCGGTAACATCGACCGGTTAATTGATCCGATCTGTGAAATGTTGAAAACTAAAACAATGGCACATGAAGCGTAGGATTATCTTCATGCTTTTTGGGCTTATTTTTTTAGTTGCCCTGATCGTTGTTTCGGCTGTTTTTATTTCGAAACAACGGGAGAAGGCAACATGCACCGGCGTTGATGTGTTTTTCGACGAAGATGAACAGTTTATTCCGAGCAAGGATATCGAATACATTGTGTACAACAGTGTGAAGAACCTGAAATCGCGGAAACTGAAAACATTGAATACCGAAAAGATCGAAGCCAATATCGAAAAACTTCCCTGGGTAAAAAAAGCCGAAGTTTTTATTGGTTATCAGAAGATTGATAGTAAATTTTTTGCAGGAAGGCTGAAAGTCTTTATCGATCAGCGTGAACCCTATTTTCGGGTTATGCACGGCGAGGGCGGTTATTATGTGGACCGAGAGGGAAACAAAATGCCCTTTTCGCCCATCAATACCGCAAAAGTGGTGGTTTGTTCCGGCTGGGTAACCAACGAAATGATTCACGGAAAGCTGATGGAGTTTATCAATTACATCAATGACGATAAATTCTGGAAAGCCCAGATCGAACAGATTTTTGTGAAGCCCGATGGCGATTTGGTTTTGGTTCCCCGGTTGGGCGGGCATTTGATTGAAATTGGCCAGGTCGAAAACCTGGATAAGAAATTCCGGAACCTGATGGCGCTGTACGAAGATGGTTTCAAGGACGGCGGCTGGGAAAAATACCGGAAAGTATCAGTGAAATATAACAATTTGGTTGTTTGTACACGAAAATAAATTGAGAAAATCATTAACACTTAAATAGACCCCTATCATGAGTGAACGAAGTAAAATTGTAGCAATTGTCGATATCGGTACCAATACTGTGGTATGCCTCATTGGGTGTTTGAACGAGGAGAACAAAATGGAAGTGATCGGAAATTCCATTGTTGCTTCTGCCGGAGTCAGGCGCGGGGTAATCTTTAACATCGACGAAGTTGTCGGGGCTGTAAAAAAAGCTGTTTTCAAAGCTTCCGAACGCCTCGATGTGGAGATCAGAAAATTGTATGTAAATGTAACCGGCCAAAAACTCCGAACGGAAAAAAGGCTCGTGAAAAAAGCAATTGAAGCGGGAAAAATCATTACCAAAGCCGATATCAAACTGCTTTACGATGGCGCCCGTTCCAGCGAGCAGGAACCCGGAGATAAAGTGTACCATGTCGTCAATCAATCGTATACGGTCGATGATGAAACAGGTATCCATAACCCGATAGGTACTTCCGGTTCGATGTTACAGGCTGAATATCGGTTGATTGTCGGGCCCGAAATGTACGAGGAGAAGATTCGCACCAGCCTGATCAATGCGGGTTTTGAAGTGGTGGGATTGGTTGCAAGCCCCATCGCTGCAGCCGAATCGGTCATCGATGAAGAAGAAAAAGAGGCTGGTGTTGTGGTGGTCGATTTAGGGGGAGGCACGACATCCGTTTCGGTTTATTGCGAAAATGTGCTGCGCTTCCTGGCAGTTATTCCTTTCGGAGGAAATGTAATTACCATGGATATTAAAGAAGGGTGTAACATCCTGCTGCGCCAGGCCGAGTCGCTGAAAGTTCAGTATGGGGCTGCGTTGGGCGATTTTGTCCCTGCCAATAAAATGGTTACAATCCCCGGGATTAACGGGTGGGAACCCAAAGAGATATCATTTAAAAGTTTGGCCTATATCATTCAGGCCCGAATGGAAGAGATCGTAGAAAGTGTTTGCTTCCAGATCGATAAATGCGGTTGTGCCGACAAACTGGGAGCAGGCATTGTCCTCACCGGTGGTGGTGCCAAGCTGGAAGGTCTGCGGCAATTAGTCCGGTTCAAAACCGGCATGGATGTCCGGGTTGGCTTTCCCATTGTGGAACTACCTTTCGAACAGGAAAAAACACTCGATAGCCCACAATATGCAACCGCTTTTGGACTTTTGAAAAGAGCTTTCCGCGATGAAAATGCTCAGAACGACGAGATGATCCCGAAGAAAAAGAAAGTAAAAGAAAAACAGAAATTTTCCTTCGGTGAAGCGATGGTACAGAAACTTTCGTTGTTTTTTAACGAAGATCAGGATTCAGAATTTTAAATAAAGCAAATTATGGCTGAGTTATTGAATTTCAATTGTGATACCAATCTTACCTCGAATATTAAAGTAATCGGCGTAGGTGGAGGTGGCGGTAATGCGGTAAATTACATGTTTCGCCGGGGTATCACCGATGTGGGCTTTATTGTGTGTAATACCGATGCCCAGGCGTTGAAAAACAGTCCGGTACCTGTTGCCATCCAATTGGGTGAAACGCTTACCATGGGACGTGGTGCAGGAAATATGCCCGAATTGGGCGAACAGGCAGCGATCGAAAGCATCGACGAGGTGAAAGCGGTACTGGAAAATACCAACATGGTTTTCATCACAGCCGGTATGGGCGGTGGAACCGGAACGGGTGCCGCACCGGTCATTGCAAAGGCTTGCCGCGAAATGAACATTCTGACCATTGCGGTGGTAACTGTTCCTTCCCAGTCGGAAGGACGGAAACGATATCAGCAGGCAATTCAGGGGGTTGAAAAGATTCGCGAGCATGTCGACAGCCTGTTGGTTATTAACAACGAGAAGATTCGGGAGATTTTTGGCAACCTGCCGGCGACCCAGGCATTTTCAAAAGCCGACGAAATTCTGGCTACTGCCGTCAAAGGCGTTGCTGAAATTATTACCCTTCACGGAAATATCAATATCGACTTTGCCGATGTACATACCGTCATGTCGGGAAGCAAGGTTTTCATCATGGGGACCGGCTTTGCCGAGGGCGATGACCGGGCACTGGTTGCCACGAAAAAGGCCCTTGAGTCACCACTGCTCGACAGCAACGATATTTACGGGACTCACGATATTTTGCTCAATATTACTTCAGGAAAAGATGAAATTACCATTGGTGAGATTGGCGAGATTATCGAATATCTACAAAAAGCCGCTGGATCGGATGCCAATATCATTTGGGGTAATGGTTACGACCCCGAGCTCAATAAGCAGATCAGTGTCACCATTATTGCCACCGGTTTTAAGGTCAATCCTTCGGCCATCATGCAGGAATATGAAAAGGAACCGAACGAAGTATTTGAATTGAAACCAGAGAAAGAACCTGTTTCTGAACGGAGAGAACCTGTTTTTGAACGGAGGGATCCGGTTTATGAAGTGAATGAACCCGTTTTCGAGGTGAGCCAACCCATTCGTGACGATGAAATGGAAACCGTTGAAATTGACCTGACGACTGAAACCATTAAGCGGAATCACAACAGCAGGCCAACCTCCGTTAATGAGCCCGTTAAGATGAAGGAGAAGGAAAAAGAACGGGCAAAACCAAAAGAGTCCAAAGTTGACAACTGGTTCATGCGCCAGTTTAACAACTTGTTTGAAGAAAATAGTTCAGATTTCGATTAGCTCAAATTTTAATACATCCAAATCATGGAAGCTGATATTTTAACAAATTTCGATATGCCGCTCAACGAAGGGGCTATGATCAAAGTAATCGGAGTTGGCGGTGGCGGCAGCAATGCCGTAAACCACATGTGCCGAAAGGGAATCAAAGATGTTGATTTCATCGTATGCAATACCGATTCTCAGGCGCTTGAAAGCAGTCCCGTGAATACGAAGGTGAAATTGGGAGCATCGCTAACCGAAGGTAGGGGAGCCGGCAATAAACCCGAAGTGGGTCGCCAGGCAGCCATCGAGAACATTGAGGATGTAAAGAAAGCCATAGGATCCAGAACCAAAATGGTGTTTATTACGGCCGGGATGGGCGGTGGTACCGGCACCGGTGCCGGGCCTGTAATCGCTAAAGCTTGCCGCGAACTCGATCTGCTGACCGTTGCCATTGTAACCATTCCTTTCCGCAACGAAGGGCGCCGCAGGGTTCAGCAGGCCATCGAAGGAATCCAGGAAATGGAAGGCCATGTCGATTCACTCCTGGTGATCAACAACGAGAAGATTCGAGAAATGTATGGTGACTTCAAAATCTCCGAAGCATTCTCCAAGGCCGATGATGTGTTGGCTACTGCGGCCAAAGGAATTGCCGAAATCATTACGGTTCATGGATATATCAATGTGGATTTTGCCGATGTGGAAACGGTGATGAGGCAGAGTGGGGTAGCGCTGATGGGTTCGGCAAGAGCTTCAGGCGCCGACCGTGCCGTTAAAGCCGTTGAAGAAGCGTTGAATTCGCCGCTGTTGAATAACAACAACATTAAAGGGGCACGAAATATCCTGCTGAATATTACCTCGGGCAATACGGAAATCACAATGGACGAGATTGGTCAGATTACCGACTATGTACAGGCCCGTGCGGGTTACGATGCCGATTTGATCTGGGGAAACGGAAAAGACGAAGCAATGGGCGACGAAATTGCCGTAACCGTCATTGCCACCGGATTTAGCTCAAGTTCAATTCCGGAAGTGCTGGCAAATAAAAAGGTCGAAAAATCGTACCATACGTTAACTGAAACTCCGGTAGCAGCTCAGCAGGCTCAGCCTAAAATGCAACGGCCTGTGGCCCATACAACACAACAGCCCCCAACCAGGCAGGAGTCGTTCAAGTTCAGCTCGGAAAGACCGGCAAACGATTTTGATAGCTTATATGCCAATGTAAAGCGAAATGAACCGGCTCAACCCAGTGAACCGGTTGAGAAAATTTCGTTCAATACCGATTTCTATGGCGCCGGTGACGATTATATCGACCACATTGAAAACATGCCGGCTTATATGCGACGGAAAATCAATATGAAACCACGCGATAATGGGGAAGAAAAGAAAGTCTCGCGGTTTTCTCTCTCTTCCGACGATAGTAACGGGATATTTCTGAGCGAGAACAATCCTTATCTGCACGATAAAGTCGATTGATTCGAAGATGATTGAAACGGGAAAAATAGTATTCATTTAAAATTGTAAGGCGATGACACTTTTTGAACAAATCAACAACGATATTAAAGAGGCGATGAAAGCCCGTGATTCGGTGAGGCTCGAAGCTTTGCGGGGAATCAAAAAAGTAATGCTCGAAGCAAAAACTGCTGCTGGTGCCGGCGATGAACTGAGCGATGATGAATCGATCAAAATCATTTCCAAACTGGCCAAGCAAGGTAGCGAATCGGCTGAAATCTATAAAAGTCAGAACCGTCAGGATCTGGCCGATGTGGAACTTGCACAGGTTGCCGTTTTCAACGCGTACCTTCCGGCCATGCTTTCTGATGAAGAAATTGAGCAGGCTGTAAAACAAATCATACAAAATTGTGGTGCCTCTGGCATGAAAAATATGGGAAAAGTGATGGGAATTGCCACCAAAGAATTAGCCGGAAAGGCCGATGGCAAAGTCATTTCTCAAAAGGTACGTTCACTGTTGCAATAAGGTTTAGTTAGATCTTAGTAAGCGTAAAGCGTTCTTGTTTTTTCAGGAGCGCTTTTTCTTTTTTTAATGGAGAACTTTTCCTTCAAACTTTTTTTTAAAATATTTTGATTTAGATTAAACTTTTGGGTGGGGTATTCATCTAAACAAACGTCTTTATGTTATCGAATTCTTAACAGAAGGGGGAAATTTTATTTAATAGGGGAATTTTTTAAAGAAAAAGGAGTAGGTTCAAATCGTTGTATTTGAATCTGCTTCCTTCTTCGTATTTGAGAAAGAGATCATTCTGGCATAGCTAACTAACTAAATTTTAGAACTGTGAATAAACACTTTCTTTGTGTTGTGTTTCTGTTTTTTTTGTTTCGTGTTTCGGGGCAGGAAATTTCATCCGTGCAACTTGACCAGCGATATAGTCAAATTCCATTTAAAGAATTTGTCAGCAAATTACAGGCAAATTATCAAATCAGGATGTTATACGATGACAAATGGATCGATAGTTTGGTTACCCCAACAATCGATAACACGGTTTTGTTGTCTAACTTTTTAAGCCAGATGCTTCAGCCACTCGACCTGCACTATGTCGAATATCAGGGAAATGTGGTGGTCATGCCGGGAAGGCAGCAGGTGGCAATGACGAATAACGAAGAGCGGTATAGCATTGTTGGTAATCCATTGTTTAAGGGTAAATTCAAAAAGGCTACGGTAAAAGGTCTTGTCCTCGATGGGAAAACAGAAACACCCATACCGGGTGCAAGTATTTTCTGCGAAGCCCTTTCAAAAGTTACCACTTCTGATAAGGATGGCAAGTTTTCGATGGAGCTCCCGGTTGGTGAGAACAGCCTCAAAATCTCGTTTATTGGATTAAACGATGAAGTGAAAGAGCTACTGGTGTACAGCGATGGCGAAATCAAAATCGAACTGTTCGAGAAATATACCTCGCTTGGCCAGGTAACCATTATGGCCGATCGCCCGGAAGATAATTACCGTTCTACCTCCATGGGTGCCGTAAAGCTTTCTGCCAAGTCGATAAAAAAACTATCGGTACTGATGGGTGAAGCCGACATTATTAAAAGTATGGTCATGTTGCCGGGGGTTCAGTCGACCGGTGAAAATGCTTCCGGATTCAATGTTCGTGGCGGAAATATCGATCAAAACCTGATTCTTATTCAGGATGCCCCGGTGTACAATACTTCCCACTTATTTGGTCTCTTTTCCATGCTCGACCCCGGCATTATCGATGATGTAACCCTTTATAAATCCGGTATTCCATCGAAGTATGGAGGCAGAATATCTTCGGTGATGGATATTGACCTGAAACGGGGTGAATCGTCGAAGATAAAAGTGAACGGGGGCATTGGCCTCATAAACGGCCGGTTATCGGTCGAAGGTCCGATCATTAAGGATAAACTGACTTTTACGACCGGCTTCCGTACCACTTATTCCGACTGGATCTTGAAACTGGTCAAGAATTACCAGGTGCAGCAAAGCTCTGTCCGGTTTTATGACCTCAATGCCAAACTGGATTATACCATCAATCCGAAAAACCGGCTCAGTGTTTTTGGTTATGGCAGTAGCGACTATTTCAACTATTACGAGGAAGCAGAATATGGCTATGGCAATCAAATTGGTTCCGCCAGGTGGAACCACATTTTTAACCGGTCAACCACGGGATCCCTTAGCTTGAATTTCAGTCGTTTCAATTCCGATTTGGTCGATTACAGCACCAAAAATTACGAATATGATTTGAACACCTCAATCGAGCAGGAACAACTGGCTTACAACTTTTCAACGAATTTTATTCCCCGCCATAAAATCACGGCCGGCTTTAATGCGATCAGATACGTGACCGAACCGGGCAATTCGAAACCACATTCCGACAATTCGGCGGCATCGTTTATCAATATAGATAATGAGCACAGTTTTGAGTCGGCGTTGTATGTGGAGGATGAATTTGAACTGGTGCAGAAACTTGCATTAATTGCCGGTTTGCGTTATTCGGGCTTTGCGAAGGTTGGGGCTGCAGTTGTCAATACCTATTACGATGGTTCTCCTTTAAGCGAGAATACGGTGTCGGGTTCGAAAACTTACGGAAGTGGCGAAATCATTAAGTTGTATCAGGGAGTTGAACCAAGGATTGCTCTCCGGTATGAATTTGGAAATTCAAGCTCTGTTAAACTGGGCTACAACCGTACAAGGCAATACATCCGGCAGGTATCCAACAGCACATCCATCACCCCGGCCGATTACTGGAAGGCAGCCGATCCCTTCCTGAAACCATTAATTGCCGATCAGTTAGCGGTTGGCTTTTTTAAGAATTTTAAAGACAACCAATACGAAACCTCTCTCGAAATCTATTACAAGGATGTTCAGAATGAAGTCGATTTCAAAAATGGGGGACGGATTATTTTGAACAAGAATATAGAGCAAGTGTTGATCCCCGGTATTGGAAAGGCCTATGGCGCCGAATTGATGATCAAGAAATCGAAAGGCGATTTAACCGGTTGGCTGGCTTATACCTACTCCCGTTCGTTCAAGAAAATTGATGGGGCTTTTGCCGAGGAAAAAATCAATGGAGGGGATTGGTACCCGTCGAATTACGACAAACCGCACGATTTAACGGTTGTGATCAATTACAAATTGTCAAGGCGTTTTACCTTCTCATCCAACTTTACCTACAGTACCGGTAGGCCGGTAACATTGCCCGAAAGCAAATATTACATTGGTGGTTACGAAATCGTGAGTTATTCCGACCGGAATAAATACCGCTTGCCCGATTACCACCGTCTCGATATGGCTTTGACCTATGAAGGAAGTTTGTTGAAGCATCAAAAGTGGAGAAGTAGCTGGACCATTTCTCTTTACAATGTATATGGAAGGAAGAATCCATTCTCGGTCTATTACAGCAAGGAAACTCCTTCGCGGCTCAACGATTATAAGACGTATGCTCTTTATCAATTTTCGGTGATTGGTGTGCCGATCCCTTCGTTTACCTATAACTTTTGGTTTTAATTGGATGGATTATGAAACGAAACATTCTATATATCTTCCTTTTTCTGATGGTTGCCTTATCGGGTTGTGAAACCTATTATGTGCCCGATATCGACGATGTGAGCGGGGTTCTTGTGGTTGAGGGTATGTTGACCGATCAGAACGATTTTACTCAAATCAAACTGACACGGTCGGTCTCTTTCAACAAACAGTCTTATTACTATCCGGAGCATAAGGCTACGGTTTCGATTGAGTCGGAAAGCGGCTTGTCTTATCCTGCCAGCGAAACGGGAAGTGGGGTTTATAAAACAAAAGATCCGGTACCAACAGAGGTGGGTGAAGGCTATTATGTGAGAATAGTAACCTCTGCAGGAGACGAATATCGCTCTGAAATTGAAAAGATGATGTCGTATACCCCTATCGACTCGATCTATCTGTCGGATTCCATTTTCAGGGATGTTAGTTACGATTATTGGGGCAACCCGGTGGTGTCCGATTATGGTGGCATTACGTTTTCGATCATTCCGCACGAAAATCCTGGCGAAGAGGTTGGTTATCTTTACAAGTGGAACGCACTGGTAAACTATTATGTAAGGGCTTTCAAAGATGGCACCGATTTCAATTATTATTGCTGGAAACAGTTGTCTTCCGATCAGATTTATGTGTATGAATATGTGAAAGACGACTACATCAATGAATTGCCGATTAGTGATATCCATTCGCTTTCGTTTCAACGATTAAGCCCGTTGCCGATCGATTCATCCCGGTTTGAAGCTCCGATCGCTGAAGTGTACAGTACCAGTTTTTATTATCACCTTCGGCAATATGCGATTTCGAAGGATGCTTCAAAATTCTGGCGGACCGTTAAAAATCAGAGCGAGGCAACCGGCAAATTATTCGATGCGGTTGAAGAACGGATTGAGGGAAATATCTACTGCTTTTCCGATTCTTCCAAAGTTGCTTACGGATGTTTCAATGCCGCTTCTTTTACCGATAAAGTAATTGGTGTCCAAATTGTTGGTAATTCACACCAGGGTGTGAAAACATTTAGCATGATGCCCGACTCTCCCAAGGAGGAGGAGGATTGTTATGAATGGGTAAGTCCTGATTTCTGGTATTGATGTAAACTTGAACAAAATGAATAAGATAAGAATATCTATTTTCCTTTTCATCGGTCTGGTGGGCTTTACTTCGGTTGCTCAGGCAAGATTATTGCCCGGTGAAAATGTATTCCAGCTTCAGCTTAACAAATCGCTGTTCGTTTCGGGCGAGAAAATCTGGTTCAAGAATTCTCTGGTGTCTGGCGACAAAAGCGAACACAATAATATTCTGTTTGTCGATCTTTGTGGGGAGGGTTCTGTCATTTCGTCCCGGATTTTGGAGCGTGAGAACCGGCATTGGCAAGGGGATATCGTGATTCCCGATTCTCTTGAAACCGGAATTTACCTGTTGCGGGCTTACATTGGCGATTACAACGGAAATTCCGCTATGGTAACTCAACTGGTAACTATTATCAACCGGTTTGGAAATAACCAGGGGAACCAGCGGCGGAAAGAAAACCCACATTACCAACCGTTGAATTTAGTCGATCGGGTGCCCCAATCTTCCGGAAACGGATTGAAAGCCTTTGTGAATTCAGAAAGTTTCAAAACCAAAGAGCCAATAGAGTGCCGCATTGAAAAAGGAAGTTCCGTTTTTCCCTCGGGGATCTCATTCAATGTGTATAAAGTGCCGGAAATCGAATCGGGCGATTCAGCTGTCAGCCAAAATACGTACGAAACGAAAGTTGAGTATGCCGGCACGAATGAGCTGAAGATCTATAACCGATTGACATTGTGCGGAAAAGTTACTGGCAAGATCAGTAAACAACCGGTGGCTGATGAACGGGTATTCTTTTCGGTTCCCGATTCGATTCCCCAGATAAACTATGCGACAACCGACTCGAATGGTGTTTTCTGTTTCGATCTGGATGAATATTACGGCGATCAGGATGTGATTGTTCAAACCTATACGAAAAATGTGGAGTATGAAATTACCCTCTTCTCCGGTTTCTTAAACCCACCTTCCAAAATCCCGTTTTACATTCCCGGCGAGGTTGAAAAAAGTCAATTTGTGGCCGATGCCATTCAACGGGCTCAGTTACAAAAAGCTTATCCGTTGCAGGAAGAGAAACCGGTTGAAAAAAACTCGTTCCGGTATCCGTTTTATGGTGTGGCTTCCAATATGGTCTTCCCCGGGAAGTATATTGAATTGAACGATTTTGAAGAGATCGCCAAGGAAATTTTACCCTTGTGCCGTATCCGGAAAGAAAAAGGGAAAGAGTTTTGCCGGATTGTCGATCCTACCAATTTTATCAATTTTGATAACCCCTGGTTGTTGGTCGATGGGGTTCCGGTGTACGATGTGAAACAACTGTCGCCGTTAAATTCGCCAAAGATTAAACGAGTTGAAACACAAGCACAGTTAAGGTGTTACGGTGATTTGCTGATTGAAGGGGCTGTTTCAGTTATTACATCCAATGGCCATTTTAAAGATATTCCGTTGCCTGTGAATGCCATACGCACTTCGTTGCAAACCATCTACCTGCCGGTGGAGTTCCCCGGTAACCATTTTCGACTGGGGCAGAATTTTGCCGATTTCCGGGATGTTCTCTATTGGAAACCATTGCTGGAACCTTTTGCCCAAACGTGCACCCTAAGCGTAAACAGTTCTTATGAAAAGGGATCTTATGTAGCCGTTGTTGAGGGGATTGATGCCGATGGAACGGTTCAGCGGGCGGTTTGTAAATTCAAACTTGAATAGGTAAAATCTGTCTCTTACTATAATTTTTGTATCGATGAAACAAGTTCGTAATATCATTATACCGGGCATTTTCGTACTGATTCTGCTCATCTTCTCGTATGGGGCATCTGCTGCCCTAACGGCTCCCCAGGAAACGGTAAAATTGGTGGGAAAGTATTATGCGTTGCCAATGGGCCTCGAAGGAAGCCCCTATTTATTCGATGATTGGCTGAGCGGAACTATTTTTCTGAAGAACGGGAAAGTGGCCCGCGATACCCGGATCCGGCTGGATATTGTAACCGATGAGCTACTCTTTTACCACGAAACGTTAAAACGGGTCTTTGTGGTCGATAAAGCCACCATCGATTCGTTTGTGGTCAATCCAGGCCGGAGCGATTCCATGTCTTTTGTAAAATATTCCGGCGAACCCATTCGGTTTAAACTGGATAGCAACAGTTATATTCAAATGCTTTATGACGGGAAACGAATGGATTTTTTTATCCGTCATAAGGCCGACATCGTGAAAGCTACCGAGTCGAATTCAAAGAATAAGGTGTTTTCGAGGACATTCTTTTACGTAACGGTCAACGGTAAAACCGAAGAGATTAAACCCCGGATGCGCTCATTTTATTCCGTATTCCCTCAAAAAAAGAAGGAAATCAGGCGTCTGGTTTCAGAATATAAACTGAAACGTTCCACCCGGGAAAATATGGTCTCCCTGATCAAACTGCTGGATCAATCGAAGGAGTTCGAGTTTTAACCTTTACCGGAACAGAACGAATTTGGGTTTTCTTATCTGAAATCATTCCAAATAAAGGGATGGCGAAAAATAAAAGGGAAAATTTGAATCATCAGGTTAATTGTTTTGAACTCCGAAAGGACAAAGTTTTCATGGGGCCAGATCCTCGGAAGGAGGGGCTCGAACAGCTCAAAACCCGCGTATAGTAAGCCATTGCTGAATTTTGTGACTTTGTTTTGTCACCTGCCATTCTTTATATTTGTTGGCTTTAAAAAAAATAGCATAGAAATATTAATCGGTTATAGGATACCCGAGCCCATTTGGTTGGTTTGAGATTCCTGTGCCGAAAAAAGAAATCATATCAAAAGTATCATATAATGAAGACATTCAAGATTATAGTTTTGGCGAAACAGGTTCCTGATACACGCAATGTGGGCAAGGATGCGATGAAAGCCGATGGAACTGTAAACCGGGCTGCTCTGCCTGCCATCTTCAATCCCGAGGATTTGAATGCACTGGAACAGGCATTACGTATTAAAGATCAGTTCCCGGGATCGACCATTTCCATTTTGACCATGGGGCCGGGCCGTGCTGCCGATATTATCCGTGAAGGGATGTTCCGGGGTGCCGACGATGGCTATCTGTTAACCGACCGGGCTTTTGCCGGTTCCGATACACTGGCCACCTCGTATGCTCTTTCGAGGGCAATTGCTAAAATTAAAGAGTACGACCTGATCGTTTGCGGACGTCAGGCAATCGATGGCGATACCGCACAGGTGGGGCCGCAGGTGGCCGAAAAACTTCATTTGCCACAGATAACTTATGTGGAAGAGATCCAGCAGGTCGATGCAAAAAGTATCACCCTGAAGCGCCGGTTGGAAAATGGGGTTGAGGTGGTAAAAGCTCCTATCCCCTCGGTCATTACCATTACCGGTTCCGCTTCTCCCTGCCGTTCGCGCAATGCCCGTTTGCTGATGAAATACAAACATGCAAAAACCGTAACCGAGCGTCAGAATGCCAACGAAGATTACTTGAGCCTTTATAGCGACCGTCCTTACCTGAACATTCAGGAATTGACCGTAAACGATGTAGTGGTCGAAGCTTCTCAGTTGGGGCTTACAGGTTCTCCTACCAAAGTGAAAAAGATCGACAACGTGGTACTTCAGGCGAAAGATGCCCGGAAGATTGAACCTTCGGATGCAGAAATCAATCTGCTGATGAAAGAATTAATCGATAGCCACACCATTGGTTAATGGCGGTTTTTGTACGCATGTCTAAAATCTAAAGTCTAAAAAAGAAATGAATAACATATTTGTTTATTGCGAAATAGAAGAGGGCAAAGTGGCCGATGTCAGTCTTGAGTTACTGACCAAAGGCCGTTCTCTCGCCGATGAGCTGGGATGCAAACTCGAAGCAATAGCCATCGGATCTAATCTGGGCGGAATCGAAAAACAGTTGTACCCTTATGGCGTCGATGTGGTTCATGTTGCCGACGACAAACGGCTGGCTCCTTATACAACCTTACCTCATTCATCCATTGTGGTAAAGCTTTTTCAACAGGAGAAACCACAAATTGCACTCATGGGTGCCACAACCATTGGCCGCGACCTGGGTCCCCGTGTCTCATCAGCGCTCTACAGTGGTTTAACTGCCGACTGTACCAGCCTCGAAATTGGCGACCACGAAGAGAAGAAAGAAGAAAAGGTCTATAAAAACCTGCTCTATCAGATCCGTCCTGCTTTTGGTGGAAATATCATTGCAACCATTATCAACCCCGAACACCGGCCGCAAATGGCTACCGTTCGCGAAGGGGTGATGAAGAAAGAGATCCGTTCGGCTTCCTATACCGGTGAAGTAAAGCCAATCGATGTCAATTCGATGGTTGCCCCCGAAGATTTCGTGGTCGAAATTATTGAACGCCACATCGAAAAGAAGAGAGTGAACCTGGGCGTAGCTCAGATTATTGTAGCCGGAGGTTATGGCATGGGCAGCAAGGAGAACTTCAATCAGCTATATGAATTGGCCGAAGTGCTTGGTGGCGAAGTGGCTGCTTCGCGTGCGGCGGTGGATGCCGGCTTTGCCGACCACGAACGCCAGGTTGGTCAGACCGGGGTTACGGTTCGCCCAAAACTTTACATCGCCTGTGGTATTTCGGGACAGATTCAGCACCGCGCTGGTATGCAGGATTCTGCCCAGATTATTGCCATCAACACCGATCCCGGAGCTCCGATTAACTCGATAGCCGATTATGTAATTAACGGTAATGTGCTGGAAGTAATTCCTAAAATGATAAAATATTACAAAGCAAACAGCAAGTAGGAAAAAATCATTGGTCATTGGTAAAAGTAAATTACCGGTGGCTAATGAAGGGATCTTTCCGAATGACTAATTATTAAGATTATGGCAAATTATTATAGCGATAATAAAATCCTGAAATTCCATCTCCAGCATCCGTTAATGGAGAAAATTGTGGCGTTGAAGGAAAAAAACTTTTCCGACAAGGATCAGTTCGATTATGCACCTTTCGATTTTGAAGATGCAATGGACAGCTACGACAAAGTGCTTGAAGCGATTGGCGAAATTTGTGGCGATGTGGTTGCCCCCAATGCCGAAAGCATCGATATCGAAGGCCCGAAAGTGGTTGACGGACATGTACAGTATGCCCGCGGAACCCAGGAGAACCTCGATGCCCTGAACAAAGCGGGTTTGTTGGGGATTACTCTTCCCCGCGAATACGATGGGTTAAACTTCCCGATTGTCCCTTACATTATGGCAGCCGATATGGTATCGCGTGCCGATGCCGGGTTTGTGAATATCTGGGGATTGCAGGACTGTGCCGAAACCATTCACGAGTTTGCCGATGCCGATCAGAAGGAACGTTACCTGAAGCGGGTCTGCAAAGGTGAAACCATGGCCATGGACCTCACCGAGCCCGATGCTGGTTCCGATCTTCAGTCGGTCGAATTGAAAGCGGCTTTCGACGAAAAGAGCGGCTACTGGATTTTGAACGGAGTAAAGCGCTTTATCACCAACGGCGACGGCGACATTTCGCTGGTTCTTGCCCGTTCGGAAGAAGGTACCCACGATGGCCGCGGGCTTTCGATGTTCATTTACGATAAACGCGATGGCGGGGTTACGGTACGCCGCATCGAACACAAATTGGGTATCATTGGATCGCCTACCTGCGAGTTGGTTTTCAAGGATGCCAAAGCCGAGTTGGTTGGCCAGCGCCGCATGGGTTTGATCAAATATGTAATGGCCCTGATGAACGGTGCCCGTTTGGGTATTGCCGCTCAGTCGGTAGGGATTTCCGAGGCTGCTTATCGCGAAGGGTTGGCGTATGCTAAAGACCGTGAACAGTTTGGTAAACCAATTATCCACTTCCCGGCTATTTACGAAATGTTGTCGGTGATGAAAGCGAAACTCGATGCTTCGCGTTCGTTGCTTTACGAAACCGGCCGTTTTGTCGATATGTACAAATCCTACTATCACCTGTCGAACGAGCAGGCGCTGAGTAAGGAAGAAAAAGAGGAGATGAAAAACTACCAGCGTTTGGCCGATATCTATACGCCGCTGGTAAAAGGCATGGCTTCGGAATACTGTAACCAGAATGCCTACGATGCCATTCAGATCCACGGAGGCTCCGGTTTTATGAAAGATTACCCGGTTGAACGTATTTACCGCGATGCCCGTATTACTTCCATCTACGAAGGTACCACCCAGTTGCAGGTAGTAGCTGCTATCCGTGGGGTGACCACCGGTGGTTATCTGGCTCAGATCCGCGAATACGAAAAAGTTCAGTTGAAACCAGAACTGGAACAGTATCGCCGTATTCTGATTGGCCTCACCGAAGAGTATGCCGAAGCGGTTGAAAGGGTCACATCAACCAGGGATAACGACTACATCGATTTCCATGCACGCCGTTTGGTCGAAATGGCCGCAAATATCATTATGAGCTACCTGCTTATTCTGGATGCAAACCGCGATATGGAAAACCTCAAATCGGCAAAGGTTTACAATAAGATGGCCCGTCAGGTGGTACATGGCCATGGCGAATTCATCCGTGGCACCCAGGTTGCCGATCAGGCTACCTATAAATATGAGTTGTAATTGTTTCTGTAACGATATTATAAAAAGAAGCCTCGCCGGAATGCGGGGCTTCTTTTTTTAGAGTGGTACATACCGACTATCTTGGTTTCTTTAGGTTCAGAAAAATATCCCGGAGACATAAAATGTTTTTAGGAAATATTCAACCCCAGTCGGGGTTGATAAATGAGAGAAAATGAATGTCCCCCGAATGTTTCGGGGGTGATTAAAATTAGACTCTTTCAGAGTTATTGATCGAACAACGACAGTGAGTAGACCTGCCGGAGGCTGGTCAATATGAATCACCCCCAATGGCCATTGGGGGATAACGGAATTCCCATATCGCACAACAACTCCGGAGGAGTTGAATAAACCTGCAATGGAACAGTCCTTTAACGAACGATTGTGTTTTTTGAAAAAAAACGTATCAAAATATTCTATAAACTAAAATATCTTTGATTAATTGGCGTTTAAATGTATAATCCTGGCAGGGAAGTTTTTATTTACCCTAGTATAAGCGCTTTTTCAACACATTTTATCCAAGGTAGTTTAATCGGTGCTTTTATCAGGGGAATAAAAAAAGCAACACACCAATTCACACTGGCATGTTGCCTGTTTTGAATGTTTATTTATGAACCA
>Ga0209098_1001960_pt1 | contig 18694 bp, 16 predicted proteins | sample AD_JPNHW1_MetaG_FD_184429 | JGI IMG/M metagenome (GOLD analysis project Ga0209098, IMG submission 184429) | Active sludge microbial communities of municipal wastewater-treating anaerobic digesters from Japan - AD_JPNHW1_MetaG (SPAdes) (version 2) | ecosystem: Engineered > Bioreactor > Anaerobic... | reverse complement strand
CCCAGATAAAACACAGCAGATTATCAACCTTCCAAACCGGGACACAATTTCGCTGAACGGCACATGGAAATACATAGTTGATCCTTATGAAAACGGTTATTACAACTATCGTTATCAGCCCATCGATCAGCAGGAGAATGCCTCACAGGTTTCTGAAGCGATCTTCAACGATTATCATCCAACCTATAAAACAGATCGGGTTGAATACGATTTCGACCAATCGGGAGAATTAACGGTACCTGGTTCATGGAACTATCAGGATGATAAGCTTTTTTATTACGAAGGGACAATCTGGTACCGTAAAAAATTTGATTGTCACCTGCCAAAATCAGGAGAAAGGATGTTCCTCTATTTCGGCGCTGCAAACTATGAAACCCATGTGTATCTGAATGGTAAAAAGCTGGGGATGCATGTTGGGGGTTTCACTCCTTTCAATTTCGAAATCACCTCGTTCCTGAAAGAAAAAGATAATTCACTGGTTGTAAAAGTCGACAACAAGCGAAAGAAAGAAGGAGTCCCTACCCTTAACACCGACTGGTTTAATTACGGGGGCATCACCCGTGATGTGGCATTGGTCAAAGTATCTGAAACGTTCATCCGAAATTATTGCATCCAATTGAAAAAAGGATCTTTGGATCAGATAGAAGGATATATCAATCTGGAAGGGAAAGATCTTTCTCAAAAAATAACCGTCGAGATTCCGGAACTAAAGCTGAAGAAAGAATTCACTTCCGACGAAAACGGACATGCTACCGTACAGTTTTCGTTGACAAAAGCGATTCTCTGGTCCCCAGAAAATCCCAAGCTCTATGAGGTAAATATCATTGCCGGAAGATCAAAAGTAACCGATAACATCGGGTTCCGGTCGATTGAAACAAAGGGCCCAGATATTTTGCTCAATGGCAAACCGGTATTCCTCAGGGGAATCAGCATCCACGAAGAAAACGGCATTCGGGGCGACCGTGCATGGTCGGCAGATGATGCCAAAATGATTATGGGAAAAGCAAAAAAGCTGAACTGTAATTTTGTACGTCTGGCACATTACCCTCACAATGAAAACATGATCAGGGAAGCAGAGCGCCTTGGGTTGATGGTGTGGGCCGAAATACCGGTTTACTGGACCATCGATTGGGAAAATGAATCTACCTACAAAAATGCAGAAGCACAATTGTCCGACATGATTTGCCGCGACATCAACCGTGCAAACGTTATTATATGGTCCGTTGCCAACGAAACGCCGGTAAGCGATGCCCGGACCAAATTCCTTACCAGTCTGATTGCCAAAGCACGGGAGCTCGACAATACACGTCTCATTAGTGCAGCCCTTGAAAAACACACCATCACCGATAACCCACCACTGTTTGCGATAGAAGATCCTTTTGCCCGGTACGTTGATGTGCTGTCGTTCAATCAATATTTGGGATGGTACGACGGACTACCCGAAAAATGCAGCCGTTCAACCTGGACCATAAAATTCGACAAACCGGTTATCATCAGCGAATTTGGTGGCGGAGCCAAATATGGTTTCCATGCTGATAAGGATACCCGCTGGTGCGAAGAGTTTCAGGAAGAGTTGTACAAACAAAATCTGGAAATGCTTGACAAAATTCCGCAATTACGGGGTATGACACCATGGATTCTAAGCGATTTCCGATCGCCCCGACGTCTGTTGCCCGGCATCCAGGATGGTTGGAACCGGAAAGGCCTCTTCTCGGAGAAAGGCGAAAAGAAAAAAGCGTTTTACATACTAAAGAAGTATTACGACCAAAAAATTACACACTGAAAAATAGGCAAATACGCTTCAAAATACGTAGCCAACACAGATTTTATTCTCGAATGCCCGGTTTTGAACCGTTGGGAAATAGGCATAGACACTTCTTCTGAAAAACAGACCTGATTCTGTTGAAATCAGGTAATGTCCTTTAAGTATATAACTGAAAGTCAGATTTACTACACTTAAAGTCGCATGGCCTTTATCTCCCTGAACATTATGGGTGACATTATCAGCCATTGAAGGATCATATCCTTTCCAGGAGTAAATGCGGTAATGTTCCGATTTCAGATAGAATCTTACCTTATTCCGGATCAGAAGCTCAAAATTCAATTTCGAGCTGAAACCACTGCCCATATTATAATCCCGGTTTGCATACTTATAATGATCGGTGTAGCTTCCGCCCAGAAGAATTCCGCTGAGATGAAAGGAACCAGAAAAATCAACATCGCTTTTCACCTTCGATTTGTACATTAACCCTGGGCCAAAAGATGCTGCTTCTGAGATTTTGTATGGAATGAGTTCTTCATGATTTATTTCGGCTTTAGAAAAATAGAAATTGTAATGCTGAAAAAAGCCAATCATCAGTTGCCGGTTTGGGTTTTTGAGGTGAATACCGGTTGAATAAAGCATTCCCAGAGCATTAATATAGCTAATAACAGGCTGTGCCGTATTGATGTTTCCACCTTCTTTAAGAATAAAAAAATCATACGGTTTACTATTATCTTCATCAAACGGATTGCCATAATAAAGGCCAAGATTATAGGAAATCATATTCGAAACATCTTTATCGATGGGTGTCTTTGCAGAAAGAAAACGGTGTCCAGTTGTCAAATAAAAAGTAGATTGCGGCAAAGGCAATGAATTTCCCCTCACAGTACGATGAGCGCCTGACTGACCATTAATCATCCGGGTAATTCCCCTCATAGGAGATACAATTGTCAGTAAAGCTTCACGGCCAAATCGTTCCAACCCTCTAGTCCTGTCATCAATAATCAGATCCGAAATCCTGAAATTCATCTCACCAAGACAGGTTCCACCTATGGTTGTGGCAAAGAAATCGTTAATGGCCGGAGGTTCCGTTTCCATAAAAAACTCCCAGCCCAAACTCCCTGCAGCGACAAATGGTACCGACTGCCAAAAACTCATTCCATTGGAACGGGCGGCATTAAAATAGATCCCTCCGTGGTATGGATGTAAAAAAAGGTTGGTTTTAAAACCATCGTTATCCCACGCAAATCCGGTTTTAAAGTTTCGCTTGATGGTATGAGAATTGATATAAGCAAAGGTATCTTTCGAAATAAACCGGTCAAAAGCCCATACCCCCATATTCGTTCCTAAAACCAATCCTGCTGCATTTAACGACTTCTCCGGAATCTGCAGGAACAGGTTATTTTGCCTGATATGGAAAATAGTATCGGTATTAACGTTGATTTGTGCTTTCAGCGAAAAAGAAATCAACAGGAAGAATAAGAGTAATATATTTCTTCTAAAAATCATGCCAGCATGTTACGAAACAGGATAAAACCCTCATTTGAAACAGGTCGCAAAAATATACAAAATTGAATTCTTTGATTTATCAGACCGAACAAGTTGCATCTAATGAGCCGGTAATTAACATTGATTTCGTTCATAATCTGCAATATTTTCAGAAAAGCTCTTTCATTCAGGTCCATTTGCTGATTTCAAAAACTGAAAATCTCTTGGTTGTCGTATCTTTGTTGAGATGAAAAGAAATGAGATACAAGCACCTGAATTACTCTTGCCTGTGGGCAATATTGAATCGTTTTATGCAGCACTCGATGGCGGCGCCGATGCGATTTATCTTGGGTTGAAGAATTTCAATGCGAGAAACCGGGCCATGAATTTCACCCCGTGGCAGGTCGCTGCTATGGTAAAAGAAGCCCGTAATCGTGGCGTAAAAAGTTACATCACCCTGAACACGGTGATACGCAACTTCGAAATGGGTGATTTAATCCACACCCTTTTCCAGCTTCAGCAGATAAAACCCGATGCGGTTATCGTTCAGGACTACGGGGTACAGTTCATTATCCGAAAATACTTTCCCAAATTGACCGTTCATGCCAGCACACAAATGGCCATCCACAATTCCGACGGAGTAGAATATGCCCGCCTGAAAGGGATAAAACGGGTAGTTCTGGCACGGGAGCTAACGCTGCCCGAACTAAAGAGGATCACTTCGAAAAGTAAAATCGAAACAGAACTTTTCATCCACGGTGCCCTCTGCTATTCTTTCTCGGGCATGTGCCTTTTCAGCAGCTATCTGGGAGGTGCCAGCGCTAACCGGGGACTTTGTACCCAGCCTTGCCGCCGGATTTATTCGCAGAAAAAGGAAAAAGGAAAAGAGGAAAAATATTTTTTTAGTTTAAAGGACAACCAGTTAATTGACCATTTGGCTGAATTGCGTGATCTTAAAATTGATTCACTGAAGGTTGAAGGCCGGCTAAAACCCGGCGAATACGTCCATCGGGTAGCCAAAGCATATCGCTTGGCACTCGATGATCCCAATCAGAAAGAAGATGCAAAATCACTGCTGAACAACGATCTTGGTCGCGAGAAAACCAGCTATTTTCTTGGAAAAGAGGTAAACAATGCCATCACACAGGCAGCTACCACCGGCATCCTGATTGGAAAAGTAATAAAATCGGCAGACGGAAAAATTACATTCAACAGTACTATTTCATTGGAAAACGGTTGCCGGTTGCGTTTCCGGAATCCACAAAACGACAAGCAAGTGGACGTCAAAGCCGACCAATTACTTTTTGAAAATGGAAATTACACCATTGAAGGCGACCCGAAAGAGATTAAAAAGACCTACGAAGTATATCTTGCCGGGAACAAACTGAAGCTTCCGCAAAAAATCAACACCGATGGCATTCAGATCAGGGAACACGAATCGACTGAAAAGCTGAAAAACATATTGAATGGACTGAAAATGAAAGGAAATTCTCCTAAACGGGAGCTTTTCATCCGGATTGATTCTCTGAAATGGCTCGAATTCCTTCGTTTGGAAGATTTCACCGGGATCATCCTTCAACTTACAACAACGGAATGGGAATATTTATCAGCCCATTCGGAAGTGATTCAAAAAAATAAAGAAAAATTCTTTGTCGAATTTCCAAAGTTTATCCCGGAAGGGAAACTCGGTTTTTACAGGGAATTGGCTTCCACGTTGTTTTGTGCAGGAATACACTCGTTCTTTCTGAGCCACCTTTCGCAAAAATTGTTATTGCCTAACGGCGCAACCGCTTCTTCCAACGAAAATGTGTATATTTTTAACGATGCAGCTATCCGTTTTTTGAAGGAAGATGGCATCAGGCAATACATTTACCCGCAGGAGAACGACATTGCCAACATGGGCAAAGGTACCGACCGGAACGGAATTGTACCGGTTTACTTCTACCCTCACCTCTTCTATTCGCGTATGCCGGTAGAACTTGAAAAAGAGACCCTTTTCACCGACCGGAACGGCGAAAAATTCCGGAAACACGTACGGGATGGGATAACCATTATAACTCCGGCTAACCCGGTTTCGGTAACTCAGTACCGCGAAAAACTGGAGCGGTTTGGGTGCAACCGGTTCCTGATTGACCTGAGTTTTGTTGAACCGTCAAAAGAAAACATCCAATCGATTCTGGCCGATTTACGAAACGGAAATACAGTCAAAGACAGTACAATTTTTAACTTTAAACGGGAATTGAAATAAAATAGTAACATGTCCAAAATCAAAGTAAAAGACACTGAAATTACTGTAATACAAGTAGACAATGAAGACTACATTTGCATTACAGACATGATAAAAGCTAAAGATGGTGATTTCTTTGTAACAGATTGGTTAAGGAACAGGAATACACTTGAATTTTTAGGTATTTGGGAACAAGTGTATAATCCGACTTTTAATTGTGGCGAATTCGCCACAATTAAAAGCAAATCCGGTCTTAATAATTTCAAAATAAGTGTAAAAGAATTCGTACAAAAAACAAATGCCATTGGTTTACATGCCAAAGCTGGCCGTTACGGGGGTACTTATGCACACAAGGATATTGCGTTTGAATTTGCAATGTGGATTAGTCCTGAATTCAAAATATACATAGTAAAAGAATTTCAAAGATTAAAAGATGAAGAACAGAAACAACTTGGATGGTCGGCAAAACGTGAACTTTCAAAACTAAACTACCACATTCATACCGATGCAATAAAACAAAATCTTATTCCTAAAGAGCTATCATCAGAGCAAATATCAATAATATATGCGAATGAAGCTGATGTTTTAAATATGGCTTTGTTTGGATTAACTGCAAAACAATGGAGAGATGCAAATCCGGAAGTAAAAGGGAATATCCGCGATTATGCATCTGTCAATGAATTGATTTGCTTGTCAAATATGGAAAATCTAAATGCTCTCTTTATCAACGAAAAAATGGAACAAAAAGAGCGATTAGTAAAACTAAATAAAATAGCGATACAGCAAATGGGCATCTTACAAGATGTTGCTAACCGCAAAATATTGAAATAATTACAGCAATATTTTAAAAAAAATTACAATTGAAACTACCTGAATCATTCATAAAACGAATCCATACCGATCTTGGAACCGAGGCTGGTTCTTTTCTGGCGTCGCTCGAAACCGAAAGCCCGGTGAGTATCCGTGTTAATCCAGCAAAGAATTTCAATCCGGAAGGATTAGATCGAGTTGTCTGGTGTGAAAATGGTTTTTACCTTCCGGAAAGACCTCTTTTTACGCTCGATCCGCTGCTTCATGCCGGTGCTTATTACGTGCAGGAAGCTTCGTCGATGTTTCTGGAACAGGCTTTGAAACAGAGTGTCGATGTAAACCAACCACTGAAAGTGCTCGACCTGTGTGCCGCTCCCGGAGGAAAATCTACCCATCTGGCCTCGCTCCTTTCCGAAGAATCGTTACTGGTATCGAATGAAGTAATCCGTCCGAGGGCAAAAATCCTGGCCGAAAACCTCACCAAATGGGGCAACCCGAATGTTATTGTCACCAACAACGACCCAACCGACTTTCAGCGTCTGCCAGGCTTCTTCGATGTGGTGGTGGTTGATGCTCCCTGCTCCGGCGAAGGGCTTTTCCGCAAAGACCATAGTGCGGCCGATGAATGGTCGGAAGAGAATGTAAACCTCTGTGCCGCACGTCAGAAACGCATTGTTGCCGATGTATGGGATGCGCTGAAGCCCGGAGGCATCCTGATCTACTCTACCTGCACCTATAACCGGCACGAAGATGAAGAAAACCTGCAATGGATGGTACAGGAAATGGGGGCAGAAGCTCTGGAACTTGACATTTCTGCTTTTCGGGATATTGCGCCGGCGCAAGAGTTACCAGGCTACCACTTTTATCCACACAAAACCCGTGGCGAAGGATTCTTTATTGCCGTACTCAAAAAAGACGTCGGCCAGGAATACCGGTCGGGGAAACCCAAGAAGCCTGCCTTGGCCAAAGTAAGCACCACCATTCAAAAAGAGGTATCATTGTGGGTTGAAAATCCAGTCCGTTTCGATTATTGGGCCTTTCAGGAACAGGTTCTCGCCTTCCCTGCCCGCTGGTCGGGCGAACTGCTTGCGCTGATTGACAAACTCAGCATTGTGCAGGCAGGAACTGAAGTGTGCGAAATCAAAGCCAAAAACCTGATCCCATCCCATGCGCTGGCTGTTTCTTCAATATTAAAAAAAGCGGCTTTCTCTATTGAAGAGCTTGACTTGAAAACAGCTCTGACCTATTTAAAAAAGGAAGAGATCAAACCAGTTGGAACCGATCAATATTTGCTGGCAGCTTACAGGCAAACCCCGCTGGGTTTTCTGAAAAGAGCAGGGAACCGCTACAATAATTTATATCCGAAAGAGTGGCGAATACGGATGGATATTAAATAAACACCAGAGGACACGGAGGTCGCAGAAAAAGTATAATTTCTGAAAACTCTGCGCTCTCCGCGATCTCAGGTGTAGTTCTATCGATAATTACTATTTTATAATCCATTTCATTCTAAAATTGAACCATTATGCGCTATTCTGTTTTTTTGTGGATCCCAGTTTTTCTATTGCTTTCCTTTGGTGTAAAAGCGCAGGAAGTTGTCTGTCTGTTCAACCAAAAAAATCTTTCGGGATGGTATGCTTTTAATGCAGAAACAGGAAAACACACTAATGCGAGCGACCTGTTTGTGGCCGACCAGCAGATGATCCGCATGTACGGCCCTGTGGCTGGGTACCTCATGTCGGAGCAATCGTACCAAAACTTCCGGCTGGAAGCTGAATACCGATGGAACACCGACACAACTTTTATACGAAAAAGCGACAAGAAAAACAGCGGGATCATGTACCTGGTACCACAAGAACAGCCTGACACATTATGGCCCAAAGGAATTCAGTTTCAGATTAAAGAAGGTACAACTGGCGATTTTATCCTGCTGGGCGGGATTATCCTGTATGTGAACGGTATTGAAACCATTCCCGGGAGAAGTGTTACCATTCCCCGTATCATTTCGGCAGAAAAGCCTTTTGGTGAGTGGAATACCCTTGTGATTACCGTTGAAAACAAAAAAGTAATCCAGGAACTGAATGGCATTGTGGTCAATATTGGTTCCAAACCGTCGGTAACCGAAGGGCGGATTTTGCTTCAATACGAAGGCTATCCCATCGATTTCAGAAACATCATCCTGAAGAAAAATTGAATGACCAGAGTAATCATTAAAAAAGCTTACGAACCAATGTTCATAAGCTTTTTTAATGACCGGTCATTTATTTACCTATCAATTTAAAAGCAAAGGCATAAAACAGGCAATCAGGCCTAAATACTCCTCTTCCGATTTTTGCCCGGAAGAAATAACTGCTTGAGATTGTAATTGCTCAATATTCAGTTTCTTTGTAAGTTGTTTCCGTGAAAATGAGCTAAATGCAGGGTCAACCATTCGAACCCCAAACCCATCAGAAGTTACAGCATACCTGACTTCAAAATTATCGCCTTTCACATTGTAACAACAGTTACCATCTTTTCCCTGAACAACAAACAGGATATACTTCTCAGCCGACCCCGAATAGGTAAGTTCCCATGTTTTATAAGCCACATCGTTGATTACCGTATAGTTTGAAGACGGAGTTAACTGGTAAGTACCAAACTTTGTTTGACTATCGCCGGAAAGTGTTAGATTGTCTGCCTTAGCAGCGGTTGCTGCCATACCAAGTACGAACAATGCAACCAATAAAATGGTGTTTTTCATGACTTTAAACTTTTCAATTAGTATAAAAATGTTACACTATTAAGTCGTCTAAAATCATTATTTGTTACATTTTTCAACGAAAAAAAGTTGAAAAACGGGGCAACTGAATAAAAATACCGGTAAACGGATTATTTAATGCCGTAATGGGATTCCAGTATCTTCGAGAACAATCCAATTGGCAAAATTTTTTTCAGGACAACAGCCAACTTCTGTTCAAATGAAGCAATGATATAACGATTTCTGGGGTTTCGCTTATCAACAATTTTACAAATTTTACGGGCAAGAATTTCTGGTTCCCAACCTCCTGTCTCGTCTTTACCAATAATGGCTATCGATTTCTTGAATTGTTCTTCATACGGCCCGCCCGGAACTGTAATATTGATCCGATTGGTAGTATTGCTGGTATGGAAATCGCCAGGATTGATTACAACAACCCGGATGTTAAAAGGCTTAAGTTCCATTCGCAATGCCTCACTAAGTCCTTCAATGGCAAATTTACTGGACGAATAGAACGGCTGAAATGGGAGCCCCATTAAACCACCAATTGAGCTAAAGTTGATGATGGTTCCACCTCCATTAGCCCTCATATGCGGTAACGCCGCCTGAATAATATGTACCAACCCGTTAAAATTGGCATTCATCTGCCGGGTAAAAAGCTCAACCGGAGCTTCTTCAATGGGCCCTCCAAGGTGCATCCCTGCATTATTGATTAGTACATCAATGTGCCCTTCTTCCCGGATAACGGTATTTACCGCATTTTTGATAGAAGTTACATCGGTAAGATCCATCTTGAGTACCCTCACATTCGGAGCTACGGAACAATCAGTACGAATAGTCCCATAGACAGCATGACCTTTCTGAGACAAAAACTCAGCAATCTTTTTACCAAACCCAGAGGATATTCCGGTTACGAGTATTACTTTGGACATAAAAAAAATTCCTGCTTAAATTAAGCAGGAATTGGTGTTAATATTTCTAATTTTTTTGCTGCTTTCACAATTTTACCAACAGCCTCATCAATCTGTTCGTAAGTATGAGTCGCCATCAAAGAGAACCGAATCAAACAATCTTCTTTCGGAACGGCAGGACTTACAACCGGATTTACAAAGACACCGTCGTCTAACAACATACGGGTTAATTTCAACGCTTTAATGTCATCACGAACAAAAAGTGGAATGATTGGAGATTCTGATTTTCCGGTATCAAACCCAAAATCGTCAAACAAATTCTTCGCATAACGGGAAATATCCCAGAGATGCTGAATCCGTTCGGGTTCACTAACCATAATATCAACAGCAGCCATAACTGAAGCGGCTGAAGCAGGTGTCATACTGGCACTGAAAATGTACGAACGGGAATTGTGCTTAATAAAGTTGATAACCTCTTTATCGGCAGCAATAAAACCACCAAGAGAAGCCAACGACTTTGAGAAAGTCCCCATAATCAGGTCGACCTGATCGGTCAATCCAAAGTATGCAGCCGTTCCAGCTCCGTTCTTGCCCAGCACACCAAGAGAATGGGCATCATCGACCATAATCGAAGCATTGTACTTTTCGGCTAAACGAACCAATTCGGGCAATTTTACAATATCGCCTTCCATGGAGAAGATACCGTCTACAACGATTAATTTAATACGGTCAGGCTCGCACAATTTTAGTTTATTCTCCAACGATTTCATATCGTTGTGGGCGAACTTCAACACTTTTGAAAATGAAAGACGGCTTCCTTCAATAATGGAAGCATGATCGAGCTCATCCAAAAGTAAGTAATCATTACGACCACCCAACACAGAAACAACACCGAGGTTAACCTGAAAACCAGTACTATAACACAAAGCAGCTTCTTTTCCCACCAAATCGGCCAAACGTTCCTCCAATTCAATATGAATGTCGAGTGTACCATTTAAAAACCTCGATCCGGCACAACCGGTACCGTACTTGTCAATGGCTTTTTTAGCTGCTTCTTTGATTTTTGGATGATTGGTAAGGCCCAGATAACTGTTCGATCCGAACATTAATACCTTTTTACCTTTCATTTCGACTACAGTGTCCTGGTCTGATTCTATCTCCCTGAAATAGGGATAAATACCTGCATCTATTACCTTCTGCGGGGCATCATACAGTGAAAACTTGTCTCTTAATATTCCCATAGAACTATTAGATTTGTTAATCAAATTTGTGGTAAATGTAAATAAAAAAGTAAAAAACGAAACAATTTCACTTATGATTTAGAATATCTGAAATCCAAATTCTTCCAAAATGCCAATTATATAATTGTAAAACAATCATTTCATAAATAGTCTATTTTTTCAATTTCACCCTTACTTTTTCCTCTTTTCTCCTGCTTTTTATCATTTTCTAGTCCCAAAAATGATTAACAAAACAATAATTGGGATCACTAAGTCTAAAAAAAAAATCAACATAAACAATGTTAAAATTCGATACAAATAACCAATCACCCTCAAATGGATGTTCACAGAACTATTTTCCTATTTTTGCACAAATTTTTACGAATGATACCTTATTTGCAAGTTGAAGGATTAACCCGTTACTGGGGTGATAACATCCTGTTCGAATCGTTGAATTTCACTATCGCGCAAGGGCAAAAAGTGGCACTGATTGCCCGGAACGGTGCAGGTAAAACTACCCTGCTCAATACAATTATGGGTAAAGAGCTGCCCGACAACGGAAAAGTAACCTTCTCCAATAACATCACAGTTGGGTACCTCAACCAGCTTCCTGAGCTAAACCCCGATTTTAGTGTGATGGAGGAGGTGTATCATTCGACCAGCAAAGTTGTTCAGGCAGTCAAAGAATACGAGGAGGCTATTCATCACCCTGAAAATCACAACTTGCAGAAAGCGGCAGAAATGATGGACAGCATAAACGGATGGGATTTTGATGTGAAAATTAAACAGATCCTTTCTCGTTTGAAAATTACCGATTTTGATCAAAAAATTGCCAGCTTATCGGGGGGACAACAGAAAAGAGTTGCCCTGGCCAACGTATTGATCAACGAACCCGATTTTCTGATCCTCGATGAACCAACCAACCACCTGGATCTGGATATGATCGAATGGCTCGAAGAATACCTTTCCAAAACCAAAAGCACTTTATTAATGGTAACCCACGACCGATATTTTCTCGATCGCGTGTGCACCGAAATATATGAACTCGACAATAAAATGGCGGTACGCTACAAAGGAAATTACTCCTATTTTATTGAAAAAAGGCAGGAACGACAGGAACAAATGCAAGCGGAAATTGAAAAAGCCCGAAACCTGTTGCGTACCGAACTCGACTGGATGAGACGGATGCCTCAGGCCCGCTGCACAAAAGCCAAATACCGGATCGATGCGTTCTACCAGTTAAAAGAAAAAGCTTCCCAGAATTTTGCAGATGACGAACTGAACCTGACTATCGAAGCTTCACGAATGGGCAAAAAGATAATCGACATTGATTCGATCTGTAAAAGTTTTGGCGATAAAAAAATCCTCGAAAATTTTAGCTACAAATTTACCCGATACGAAAAAGTGGGCATCATTGGCAACAACGGTACCGGAAAATCGACCTTCCTGAATATGATTACCGGGGCTATCCCGCCCGATTGTGGCACCATCGAAGTGGGCGAAACCATCAAATTTGGCTATTATCGGCAGGAAGGCATCAACTTTTCACCCTCCGACAAAGTCATTGATATCGTGCAAAATATCGCAGAATACATCGACTTGGGGAAAGGCAACCAATGGTCTGCCTCACAGCTGCTCACCCATTTCCTCTTTCCCTATGAGACACAATACACCAAAGTAGAGAAACTGAGCGGAGGAGAAAAAAGAAGACTTTACCTCTGTACCATCTTGATGCAAAACCCCAATTTCTTAATTCTTGACGAACCAACAAACGACCTCGACATCATGACGTTGAATGTTCTGGAAGATTACCTGCTTAGGTTCAACGGTTGTGTGCTCATTGTGAGTCACGACCGGTTTTTTATGGATAAAATTGTGGATCATCTATTTGTCTTTGATAACCAAGGACAAGTATCCAATTTTCCAGGCAATTACAGTATCTATCGCGATTCACTCGATGAAAAAGAGAAGCAGGAAAAACGATCTGCCTCTGCCGAGAAATCTGTTGAAAAAAGAGAAACAGCGATGCCTGTAAAATCCAAAACCAGCCCCAATAAATTATCATTTAACGAAAAAAGGGAGTTGGAACAACTTGAAAAAGAGATTTCTCAACTGGAAGAAGAAAAGAAAATGCTGGAAGAGGCTATGAGTTCGGGAAGTATCGGACATGAAGAGATTTCCAAAAAGTCGGAACGTTACAACATGGTAAAAGATGAATTGGACGAAAAAGAGCTGCGCTGGCTCGAATTAAGTGAGAAATAGCAGAACAACTCCTCTCTTTCAAATGACAAACAAAGCCATAAGCTAAAAAAAAGATCCTTAAAAATCACATCCGGAAGAAACAACCAAACCAATAACGTCAAACTCAAATTAAAGATGTATCTTTGATTGTCAAGATATTTTTATTTCGGCTATTCTGCCTTCAAGTTTTTCTATACCCAGCATCCTGACAAAAATAAAAGGCAATTCAGTAAACCAAATATTGGCCAACCCTGTTTTTTCGATTGCCTTTAAACTTTTCATTTTAATAGAACATTAATAACATGCACAATATGAACCACGAGAATAGAAGAAAAAGCAACAATATAGCTGATAAAAAAACAATTGTTTTCAAATCACCCGATACAACCAAATTACAGACTGTCGTGATTGATCTCAAAACGAAAATTTATATTGCGCAGGATGCAGATCCTGAAGAAGCAAGGAAACGTTATCATGATAGAATTGATGCACAAAAAAAGATGCTCTTTTCGCCCAAGAAACCTCTTGCAACAACCTAAAAAAGCTTGTTGATTTTTTTGCATCCGGCTATTTCCCGAGCAAATATCTGGCATTGGCAATGGCTTCGGGTGAAGGTTTATCGCCACTAAGCATTTTCGATATTTCCATTACCCGTTCTTCCGGTGAAAGCTTCCTCATGCCGGTTTCAACCCCATCCGGATGATCGTTTTTGAACACATAGTAATGATGGTCGCCTTTGGACGCAATCTGTGGCAAATGGGTAATGTTGATCACCTGCATGTACTGCGACATCGACTTTAAAATATCGCCCATTTTTGAAGCAATCTCGCCGGAAATCCCGGAATCGATCTCATCGAAAATAATGGCAGGCAATGCTTTCGATTTTGCAATCACCGTTTTAATAGCCAGCATTAAACGCGACAGTTCACCGCCCGATGCAACTTTGTGGATTTCCTCGGGTTGGCCTCCTTTATTAGCTGCGAATAAAAAAAAGACTTCATCAAAGCCAGTAGCCGAAAGTTCTTCCTTTTTCTGTAACTGAATCGTCAGCTTCGCGTTGGGCATTCCTAACAAATGAAGATAAGAAGCGATCTCCTTCTCGATGGAAGTCAACAACGAAGCCCGTTTTGTATGTAACTCTTCTGCCTTTTTTTCTACCTTTTCGGTTAACTGATGAACCGCTTTCTGCATCCTTTCAATCTCTTCATCGTATGAAGCGGCCAATTGCAATTTGGCATCAAATTCATCGCGAAGGGTGATGAGTTCAGAAACCGATCCAACCCGATGCTTTTGTTCCAACGAATAAATGGTATCTAACCGCCGTGTTACCTCCTCCAGCCGACCAGGATTGTTTTCGGTTTTTTCGGCCAGATGTCCACACTCATCGGCAATATCCCTCAATTCCAGCCAACAGCCTTCGGTACGTTCAAATAATTTTTCGGCCGTTGGAAGATAGGATGCCATTTTCCTCATGGTAGCAACGGCCTCTTTCAGCGAAATCAGAACCGATTGTTCATCGTTGTTCAGGAATCCGTATACCTGCGACAAACCGGCTTTTATCTCTTCCGCATGAGTCAGTAACTCCTGCTCCTGTTCAAGCTGCTCCTGTTCGTCATCCTTTAACCGTGCTTCGGAGAGTTGTTTAAACTGGAAATCAAAATAATCGAGATCGGCCTTGGCTTTGATCGATTTTTCGACTATCTGACGGTAACTGCTTTCAACCCGTTTCAGTTCGGCATACTGCGCAGAAAACTGAGCCAGCAAATAATCGAGTCCTCCATACCAATCGATGACATTCAATTGGAACTGATGTTTACCGAGTTCAAGGTTTGAATGTTGCGAATGAATATCAATGAGTTTCAACCCTAGCTCCCGGATTACTGGCAATTGAACAGGCGTGTCGTTAATAAATGCCCTGGATTTCCCCTGAGAAGTTATTTCGCGTCTCAAAATGACCGAATCGTCAAAATCGAGATCGTTTTCTTCAAAAAATGGTTTCAGCCCAACCTTCTCCGATAGCAGAAATTTGCCTTCAACGACACACTTTTCTCCTTCTTCCTTTAAAACAGAAGAATCGGCCCTTTGCCCAAGAATGAGGGACAATGCCCCCATTATGATCGATTTTCCGGCTCCTGTTTCACCGGTAACGACACAAAACCCCGGAGCAAATTCCACATTTAACTCCTTGATGATGGCATAATTCCGGATGGATAATGATACAAGCATAGGCTAATTGGTCGTAGATGAAGAACTCGTTGAACTCTTCATATTTTCATATTTTGTAGCATTCGACGGATCACACTCGGACATGATCTGAATGACACGGTTCTGTTCATCGGTGGGTGAATTGGAAAAAATGCTGACAATTTCAGCCGATTTTGAATCGACAAAAGCCTGTGTAATATACAATTTCGTTCTGGCCCTGAAAACCTTCTGCAACGACCGTAACGATTCAGCAATCTCCGCACGGCCCGACTCTACCCCATCGGCCATCGCATCCAGCCCTTTCCGGTGGTAGCTATACAAAAGATCCCGGTATGCCGAGTAGGATTTATTAAGGATGTTGTCGACCAACCAATAGCGGTTATAATCCGATTCGAAAGCCTTCCAGCCATTTTTTCCTCCAATCCCGGTTGAATTTTGGCTCTGGGTTACAATCTGACGGGCCCTGTCATAAAATTCGGTCCCACCACTGGGTGAAAACGAATCGAAATCGAAACCAATAATCATATATGCATAATAAGCAAGCACATTGGTCAGGTTATCCTTATTCCCAGTCTCAGCAAATTCAATGGTCTGATTCTCCTGATATTTAAACCTGAAATATTCATCCTGGATATTCAACATGGTTGTTTTATAGGATGAATTCAATACGGGCCGTTTACTTTGTATATTGATCGTTGCTTCGTATTCATCGGACGAAACCTGCTTGTTGATCTGAATGGTCATGCTGCATTCGATTTTTTCATTCGAAGAATAGGTATATTTCGTCCATTTTCTGTTATTCATGAACTCATACAAATCCATTTGCATCGACCGGAAAATATTTTTATTGGCACTGGTCAGTTTGGTTGAGTTCACACTGATATTGCATCGCAACTCCTGAGCAAACGACAATTGAAAGGTCAACAAGAACAGCATTATGAAGGCAAAAACATATCTCATGGTCGAAATTTTACGGTAAAGTTAAAAATAGGCAACGAAATTACAATTTCATTTCATCAACCAGATAGTCGACAATATCCACCGCAACTTCTTGTTTTGACTTTAACTCAAAATTGCACAAATTATTATGCTTGTCGATAATGGTTATTTTATTTGTGTCGGTTTGAAAGCCTGCACCCGGATCGTTCAACGAGTTTAGCACAATAAAATCGAGGTTTTTCTTTTTCAGTTTTCCAAGGGCATTCTCCCGTTCGTTGTTGGTTTCAAGAGCAAACCCAACCAGCAGTTGGTTCTCTTTCTTCAACTTTCCAAGTCCAGAAGCAATATCGGGGGTAGGTTTCAGTTCAACCACCAGATCGCCATCCCCTCGTTTCATTTTTTTATCGGCCCGTGAAACCGGAGTATAATCGGCCACCGCCGCACACATCACCGCGCCGTCCACCTTGGGAAAGATCGACAGACACTGGTTGTTCATCTCTTCGGCAGAAATTACATCGATGCGATGGATGGCTGGGTTAATTGTTTTTAAGTGAACCGGGCCGGAAACCAAATATACCTCAGCCCCACGCAATGCAAGTTCTTCGGCCAATGCAAAACCCATTTTCCCGGAAGAAAAATTACCGATAAACCTTACCGGATCAATCTTCTCGTAGGTTGGACCGGCTGTTACCAGGAACGATTTATGATTCAGTTTTTTTTTTCGCTGAAAAAGCGGACCACCTCTTCAACAATGGCTTCGGGTTCCTTCATCCGCCCCTTGCCAATTAAGCCACTGGCCAGTTCACCCGAATCGGGTTCGATAAGAATATTCCCATAGGATTGAAGGGTCAAGAGGTTTTTTTGTGTAGAAGGATGGGCATACATGTCAAGGTCCATAGCCGGAGCAACCATAACCGGGCATTTTGCCGACAGATAGGTTGTGATGAGCATGTTATCGGCTATTCCATTGGCCATTTTTCCAATCGTCGATGCCGTAGCCGGAGCTACAATCATTAAATCGGCCCAAAGACCAAGATCCACATGACTGTTCCAATGACCATCGTTTGCCCCAAAAAATTCGGTAATAACCGGTTTGTTTGATAGGGCAGAAAGAGTGGCTGGAGTAATAAATTCCTTTCCAGAAGGAGTTATTATCACCTGCACCTCGGCACCCTCTTTTATCAGGCACCTTAAAAGTGTAGCTGCCTTGTAGGCAGCTATACTCCCGGTTATCCCTAAAATAATATGTTTATCTTTCAGTCTCACCTGAAAAAAATAGCAATTAGAATTTTACCTTACGGCTATCTTTCATCGGGTTACGATGATAAATACCTTTTTCTATAAACTCCTGGGTTGCAATCAACGTAGGTTTTGGCATACGTTCATAGAATTTCGAAATTTCAATTTGTTCGCGGTTTTCAAAAACCTCTTCCAAATTATCGGTGTACGAAGCAAATTCTGAAAGTTTCTGGTTCAGTTCTTCCTTTATTTCTGAAGCAATTTGGTTCGAACGTTTTGCCAAAATCATGACGGTTTCGTAGATATTACCGGTATCTTCTGCCAATTGGTCAATATTACGCGAAATAGTTGAACCTGCTGCTTTTGTTTTTTTGTAATCCATATCTCTAATTAATAGTTGTACTAGTTTGCTGTTCGATTCCTAAAAGAACCTTTATTTGAGCATAATCTCTTTTTACTTCTTTGGTATACTTGCTGTCAGGAAATTCATCTACAAAGGTAAAGTATTCATCCATTGCATCGTTCAATCTTTCCCTCTTTTTTTCTTCAATACTGTTTACGCCAAGCAGATATTTTGATTTAAATAATAAAAACTTGATTTCTTCACGGTGCTTCGTTATTGGATGATCATTCAAACTGTTGTTCAATGCAATGACCGACGATTTGTAATACCCCATATCAAAATAGAGCCTGGCGCTGAGGAACGACTTGTAAACAATTTTTTCGTTCAATTCATCAATCAACATGCGGGCCTCTTCAACCCGTTTCGTACTGTATGGGTACATATTGATGTACAACTGCAACGCATCGATGGCCTTGAGGGTAACTTCCTGATCGAGCATGGGATCGGGAGAATCTTTAAAGAAACACATCCCGATCATAAACTGGGCTTCTTCGGCATATTCGATCAGGAAG
>Ga0209098_1001956_pt1 | contig 18736 bp, 14 predicted proteins | sample AD_JPNHW1_MetaG_FD_184429 | JGI IMG/M metagenome (GOLD analysis project Ga0209098, IMG submission 184429) | Active sludge microbial communities of municipal wastewater-treating anaerobic digesters from Japan - AD_JPNHW1_MetaG (SPAdes) (version 2) | ecosystem: Engineered > Bioreactor > Anaerobic... | reverse complement strand
ATACTATTACAGTTTCCACCATGGTATATAAACCTTTGTACAGGCCTGGAAACAATTTTAACGTGCCATTCGAGTATGGTTTTGCTTATGATTTTAACTTCGGAAAAAGGAAAAACTGTGGATTGGGCATCAATTACCAACGTTTTATCGGTGCTGCAGAGGGAATTATGAATGTGGACCTTACTTTTTCTTATCGTTTTAACCTTGCCAAATACCATAACCTGCGGGTGGGCGCTTCCCTTTCGTATTTTACCAGCGGCATAAACTCCGACAACCTCAGTTTCCCGGATATGATCGATGCTAACCATGGTTTTGTCTTTGGTACTTCTGAAGCATTTCCCGGCAAGACAAACAAGAATTCCATGGATATCGGACTCGGCGTGTGGTATAGCTGGAAGTCTTTGTATGCAGGAGTTTCTGCTATGCACCTGACTTCGCCAAATCTGGGTGTCATCAGCGAGTATAACATACCCCGCGAATATATGCTGTCAGCAGGATATAACTATTCCATTAACGATTACTTTGGCATGTTGCCTGTTGCAGAATTAAGATACAACGAAAAAACATTTAATTTTTCGCCCGGGATGTTATTTACCTACAAAAAATGGCTGCTTTTTGGTGCTGAGTTCCGTAACCTGAAAGATGCCGGACTGTTGCTGGGATTTAACATGAAAGATAATGTCATTATCAATATCCGCAGCGGAATTCCTATGAGCAAAGTACTCATGAATAATTTTGGGATTATTGATTATGCCGGAGTTAATGTGCGTTTGCAGTTTGGCAATTAATGGTATTAGTTTTTCCTTATGAAAAAGTTATTTTCGCCTGCTTTATTGATATTTATCCTGATAGGAGTTTTTATTTCCTGTAAAAAGCAGGATGTGCCTCCATCCGAAACGCTTTATGATACATTAAAAGTAAATTCAGCATATAGCGTATTTACCATGGGCGAAAATACCGTGCTGACTCTGGACGCTACCGCTCCTGGTGCGGTGGCCTATCAGTGGATGCCGGATTTTAACACTACGCCTATGATTACAATTACTCAGGAAGGTAATTATTCGGTGAAGGTAACCACCCACGACAACGAATTCGATTATGCGGTGCTGGTTCTTTTTTCGGGCAGCGATTGTTATATTCCCAATTCTTTTTCGCCCAACAACGACGGGGTGAACGATTACTGGCACCCGTATTTTGCGAACACCTCCTCCGGAAATTTTTTGCTCAACATTTATGATAATGAAAACCTTAAACTGTTTTCATCAACCAATGTGGATGCAAAATGGGACGGCTATTATAATGGCACCCTGATGCCTGCCGCTTATTATTATTATGTGCTGTCGTATCAGGCCATTGACGGAAAAACCAAAAACCGTAACGGGATGATTCAGTTGGTTCTTTAATAACCAATTAGTCCAAAAAACGCAAAACCCCAGTTTTTACTGTTTTACCAGTTTTACCATGCTGGTGTTGTTTGCAGAAATAATTTCAAGGAAATAGAGCCCGGCAGGCAGTTGGCCAACATTTAACGTATTCTGTGTTATGGTATGAGAAGCTACCATACTGCCGAAAGTGTTATAGATTTTTATCTTCATCGGACTGAATGCACTTTCGTTCATAAGATATATTGCATCATTGGCAGGGTTAGGCCAAACAAGCACCTGTTCATTATTTCCGTCAGGCTCACTGATGCCCGCATAAGCTGTTTTTATGGCCCTCCAGGCGTGCACTTTTCCCCAGCCCCATACGTAGCTTCCGGTGTCGGGAATGTTGCCGGTACGGTTGTCTTCACGGGCAGTTTCGATGATAATTTCTTTTATCTGTTGAGGTGTTAGGGTGGGATTGGCCTGCAACATAAGCGCCACAATGCCTGTAACCATGGGTGACGACATGGATGTTCCCGAAAAAGGAACAAAATCGTAGGTTCTTCCTCCGAAATTTATGGATGCCGTAGGTGCAGACAATGCCTGATTAGTGAATGAAGAAACTGAAGAAACAACGCCCACGCCCGGGGCCGAAATATCCGGTTTAAGCCGGCCGTCGAAAGTGGGTCCATAGCTGGAGAAATTGGCTATGGTGCCGCCGACAATGGTTCCGTTAGTTAGTTTTTTTTCCGAAAGATGGGCAGCCACGGTTATTACGCTTTTGGTGCAGGCCGGCTCGCCAATGCCATAATACAAATCGCCGTTGTCCCACCCGTCAAGCAGGGCGCTTAAAGGTGAACCCCAGTTGCCTACATCATTGGTGAGTTCAATAAGGTTCCAGCAGTGAATGGTTCCCGAATCGGCGCGGGCAAACAAGCCTATTTTATATAGTGATGTATTCAGGTTGCGAACTCTCAGGCGCATATGAGGCCTGTTGTTCTGCGGGTGAGCCGAATCGCAGGCAAGGTTATAAAATATGGTATCGGAGCCAATGAACAGGGAGTCTTGAAAATATGCATCAGCGTTGTTTGTTGAAAATTCGGGTGAAGAAGCGATAATTTGGTTGAGGTTGTTCAGCACCTTCACCGAGATGTCAAAACTCTGGAACGGCTCACCCCAGATAGATACCGACTGTCCCCACATATTGGGGTAATATGAATAATAGTCGAATTCGACCTGTGTTTTCATTGTGTCGGCGGGGCTTGCAAATGTGTGCTTCAGGTGGAAATATTCGTTGCCGTTGTTGCCGCCGCTCGAAACAAAAACCACACCAGCAGCAGAAAGGGTATCGATGGCCTGGCTCAGCAGCGATGTGCCGTCAAGCGTTCCTGTCCAGAACAATCCCCAGCTTTGATTAATAACCAGCCGCTTGCCTTCGCTGCTGGCGTAATCATACATCCAGTTGTAAGCATCCAGCACCGCTGCCATATCTACAAGGAAAGTAGCCATCAGGTAATTGGCTTCGTAGGCAATACCGCGGTAAATGGTGCCAGCGCCGCTGCCTCCACAGATACCCGCCACATGCGAACCGTGGGTAGCCCATTCGTACACATTAAAAGTATCGCACTGTGCCGCCAACAGATTGGTTTCTCCCGAAATTTCTGTACCATAGGTGTATCCTGCAGGTGGCGGACCTGCTGTGCGCCATTGGTCCCAGGCTTTTAGGATGCGTGTATGCGAAAGGGTGGTGTCGTAAAACATAGGATTGGTGTAGTCAAACCCCCAGTCAGTGATCCCAATCAGTACGTCTTTTCCGGAAAAGGGCTGAGGGAGCCCAATGCCTTGCCAGACACTGTCGGTGCGGGTGTCTGGTATGGCCCTGTCGAGGAATGGCTGGGCTCTGGCGGCAATTTCCAGGTAGGTAATGCCGGGAATAGAAATATTTTCGTTGAAATTTTCTAAGGGAATCTGCAGTGTAATAATATTTCCTGTTTTCGAACCGGGGATAATGCCCAATTTTACAAGGGTTTGTGGATTATAATTGTCGTTTGTTTTCGCCAGACAGGCAAGGTAGTATTTGTCTTTCACTACTCTAATAGGATATTTCTTTTGAAAATATTCGTGGAGGTAGTTGTTGTTTTGTGTCTGTTTGGTTTTCAGGTCAGCAAAAAATAAATGTGTATCAGCCGAAATGCTTGTCTGTGCCGAAACAGCCGCAAATAACAACAGAAATACTGCCGTTATGCATGTTTTTTTCATAAAATTTATATTTTCTGGCCGCAGGGTGCCGGTTTTATATTCAAAAAACTATTTTGCTTCGCGTCCCAGTATCCCATAGGCAGGGAAGTGGTCGCTGTAGCCCATAATGTATTGCCCTCCGGCAGCGGTGCGCCATGGATAACCGGTAAAAGTCCCTGTTTTTTGTTGCAGGAAAGGTTCGTTAAAAACTTTGGCTTTTATCAGTTTGTAAGAACTGTAATCGGTGCCGGTGAGCGCATGTGAAACAATTATCTGGTCAAACAAATCCCAGGCGTCGCGGTAGGCATTGGAGCCTACACCGTTTTTAAAAAGTTTATACATGGGGTTATACAGGCCGCCCTGTGATACATCCTGCAGGTTCCCTTTGGCATTAAGATGTTTCAGGATGCTGGCATTGGTGGGGTCATCGTTCAGGTCACCCATAATGAAAATTTTGGTGTCGGGGTTTTTAGCAAATAATGAATCAGTGATATGTTTTGCCAGCAGGGCGGCTTCTTTACGTCGGGGTGCGCTGCGTTGTTCGCCGCCGCTACGCGAAGGCCAATGGTTAATCAGAAAATACATTTCTTCGCCGTCGAGTTTGCCCCATACCAGCAGCTGGTCCCGGGTGCGAAACGAAGTGTCTGAAGATTTCAATGTAAATGGCCTGCTGCCTTCCAGTTCAAAACGGTTTTTCTGATAAATCAGTGCCACATCAACCCCACGCCGGTCAGGAGAATTGTAATGGACAATACCATAGTTTTTTGATTTGAGGTTTTCGGTTTCGATCAGTTGTTCGATAACATAACGATTTTCTATCTCTGATAGTCCGACAACGGCTGGCCCATCGGGAACAACATCCTGGCCAATTTTTGAAATCACTTCCGATATACGTTGTAGTTTTAAGTTAAATTTATCAGTATTCCATTTTTGTGTCCCCGTCGGAAGAAATTCATTATCATTTTTGATAGGGTCGTCGATAGTGTCATACAAGTTTTCCACATTGTAAAAGGCTACGATGGCAATATTGAGTTTTTTTTCCTGTGCATATAATGTAAAACTAATCAGGAAGATAAGGGCTAAAGTCAGGTTTTTTTTAATCATGGTTTCAGGTTTTTGTATGGCATATCTTGTAACAAAATTACTTCTTTTGCCAAAATTGAACAGAAAATAATTCAAATAAATGTTTTTTAAGTACCTTTGCCTAGTTTTTTTGCAGGGATTTTTTCCGTTAAATAATATAGTAAATCCTTTGTTTCGAAAAAACATCAGAAAGGAATCTTTTAAAAACTAAGTGATCTAAACATGATGAAAAAGCTATTTCTAACCTTGCTTGTAGTCCTTATGGCAATTTACGTACAGGCACAAAATTCAACCCTGAGAGGGTCGGTTTCCAATGCTGAAGGAAAACCCATGGCAGGCGCCAAAGTTGTCATCGGAATGCAACAGACACGTGCTGATGCCGAAGGTAGGTTTGAAATGCCTGGAATAAGTTATGGCCCTGCCGAAATAGTTTTCGATATGGAAGGTTATGAAACCAAAACGATGACTGTGGAAGTAAGTTCTCCCGATATGAATCTTGGTATGATACAGTTGAAAGCCGGTGGTCTCGAAAAAGCAGCTTTGTATCAGTCGGAGGTGTCTGCCAGTGCTGTGGAATCGGAAGATGATATTAAGGAACAATACATCGGCGGGCTGTTACATTCGGCCAATGATATCTTTGTGTCCACTGCCGGCTATACCTTGAGCGCCGGTTATTTTCGGCCGCGGGGATACGACAACGAATATTCCGAGGTGTCTATCGGCGGCCTCTCTATGAATGACCCGGAAACCGGACGTCCGAATTATTCTGACTGGGGCGGCCTTAACGATGCCACACGCTATAAAGAAAGTGTTTACGGACTAAGTCCTTCAAGATTTGCCTTTGGCTCCCTGGCGGGTACTACCGACCTGGATGTGAGGGCGTCGCATCAGCGCAAACAGATAAAAGCTTCCTACGCATTTTCTAACCGTTCGTATCAGCACCGCGCCATGGTTACCGCCTCCACGGGCATGATGGAGAATGGCTGGGCAGCCACCGTGTCCTTGTCAACCCGTCAGGGAAAATTTGGCTTTGTGGAAGGTACTTCTTACGATGCCTATTCCTATTTTCTTTCTGTAGAAAAAAAGATTGGAAAAAAACACTACATTTCTTTTACCGGCTTCGGAGCTCCCGCCAAAAGAGGGATGCAGTCCGCTGCTGTTCAGGAAGTGTACGACCTGTTGGGTGATAATTATTATAACCCCAACTGGGGATGGCAGAACGGCGAAGTTAGGAATTCCAGGATAAGAACTACCCACGAACCCGTGATTTTGCTCTCGCATAATTTTGATATCAACGACAAGATGAAACTTACCACCACTATTGGTACCAGCTTTGGCCGCATGGGAACCACGGCACTTAACTGGTATGATGCCGCTGATCCCCGCCCTGATTATTACAGATACCTTCCAAGTTATCAGGAAAACAAAGACCTGGACGAGCCTGCCAATCCGATGGTGGTTCAGGCCCTTACCGAAGCATGGCAAAATGATGAAAGCTTCAGCCAGATCAACTGGAACAGGCTTTATCAGACCAACTACCTCAGCTATCTTAATGGCGGCCAGGCTAAATACATCCTCGAAGAACGCCGTCTCGACCATGTACAGGGCGGTTTATCTAGCCATCTTAATTACGAAATCAACAATCATATCTTTTTTACCGGCGGACTTAATGTCAACTTATACAAAAGCCATAACTACAAAGTGATTGCCGATATGCTCGATGGTATGTCCGATATCAATACCGGCCAAGCCTACGAAGGCTGGTGGGTGGATATTGACCAGTATTCTGAACGCGATTTTCCTTCCGACACCCTGATTCTGCAAAATGACCTGAACAATCCCGACAGGATAGTCAGAAAAGGTGATAAATATGGCTATGACTACAATATCCATATGAATAAAGGGAGCCTGTGGGGTGTTGCCGAGTTTACCTTTAACCATTTTGATTTTTATGCCGGCCTGAACCTTACCGGCAGCCAATATTGGAGAACAGGCAATATGAAAAACGGTCGTTTTGCCGACGATTCTTATGGAAAATCCGAAAAGCATAATTTCTTTGATTATGCCGTGAAAGCAGGAGTAACCTACAAGCCCACCGGACGTCATTATATTTTGCTTAACGGCGCCTATATGACCATGGCACCTTCTTTCAGCGATGTGTACCTCTCGCCCAGGGTTAGAAACACTGTTATACCCGAAATCAAATCCAAAAAGGTTTTCAGCGCCGACCTGAGTTATATCGTTCGCTATCCCAAATTCAACGCACGTGTTACCGCCTTCCACACCATGTTCTGGAACGATACCAAGGTTAACGGTTTTTATCACGACGACCTCAGAACCTTTGTCAATTACATGATGTTTGACATCAACAAAGTTCACCAGGGAATAGAACTTGGCGCCGAAATCAAGATTATCCCTGTTTTATCCGCTACTTTGGTGGCTTCGTACGGAAATTACAGATACACCAACCGGCCGACAGGTTACATGTCGGTGGAGAATGGTTCGCTGCCGGATTCCATGCAGACAATCTATTGTAAGAACTTCTATGTAAATGGTACCCCTCAGGCTGCAGGTTCTCTGGGACTGAAATTTAATCATAATTACTGGTTTGCCAATCTGAATGCCAACCTTTTTGCCAACAACTGGGTTGATTTCAGTGCCGCCCGCCGTACCGTAGAAGCTATTCAATATTTGTACCCCGGTGATGCAAGGGTTACAAGCATCACGGAGCAATACAAGGCCAACGCAAAACCACAGTTTACCCTCGATGCTTCGGTAAGCAAATCTTTTAAAATCAAAAAATTCTACCTGATCCTGAACGGAAGCGTCAGCAACATTTTGAATAATACCAAGATGATTACCTCCGGGTACGAACAACTCAGGTTTGATTACAATACCCTGGATACCAATAAATTTCCTGCAAAATATTACTATGGCCTGGGACGGACATTCTATTTCATGATTACTTTCAGATACTAATTACAAATTGAAATTCAAAAAATAAGGATATGAAAACTTTCAAAATGACAAGCAAAATGTGGATAATGGCCGTTGCGGCTATCCTGCTCGTTATGACAAGTTGCAAAAAGGAATTGGATACACCTCCCCTTACAGAGCCAGTGTTTACATTGCCTGCCGGAGCTAATCTGATGACCATTGCTGATTTTAAAACCACTCCGGCAGGGACGGTGACTAATGATATTTATATCACCGGCACGGTTTCCGCTAATGACATCTCGGGTAATATATATAAATACCTATTTATACAGGATACTACCGGAGGCATTGGCATTGGTTTGGATAAGATTTGCCTCTACAACATTTATGCAGTGGGGCAGAAGATTTATGTGAAATGCAAGGGATTGGATTTTCGTTTTGATCATAATATGCCTTATTTGGGTATTCCCTATAACGGGGCTCAGGAAGCCATACCTGAAGATGACGTGGACAAATATGTATTCCGTCACGGATTACCTGGCGCAGCGCCTGATGCGCTGTTGCATGCTACCTCCGGGCTGACGGATAATCTGCTCGGCATGCTGGTTCGTTTCGACAGCGTATCATTTGCCGATGCCGGTGAAACCTTCAACAGCGATGTGTATCAGGCTACTCAAAACCGTATCATTTCTGATGGAACTGGAGATGTAACCCTGCGCATCAGCGGCTATGCAAATTTTCATGCCGACACCATCCCAACGGGCAAAGCAACGGTTTATGGAATACTTACCAAGTATAATTCTACGTGGCAACTGCTGTTGCGCGATATCAATGATGTAGTGTTTTAGTTGTCGTTAAATTGCTTATGAAACTGTAATTTTGCTTATAATGAAAATGAATAAAATGAAAACAATAAAAACAAAAAAACTCTGGATATTGGCACTCACCGCCCTTGTGTTTTTGATGACCAGCTGCAAAAAGGATATTGATGTACCACAGCCCGAAGTTCCTGTATTTACTTTGCCTGCCGGTGCAACTCTAAAAACAATTGCTGAATTTAAAATCACCACCACGGGAATTGTTGCCGATGATGTGTACATCTGTGGAATTGTTGGCGGCAACGACATTTCAGGGAATATCTACAAATACCTCTATATTCAGGATTCTACCGGTGGATTGGGTATCGAGATTGATAAGGTCAATATGTTTAACCTCTATCCCGTGGGGCAGCGCGTATATGTGAAATGCCAGGGCCTTCACTTTGGTTTTGAAAAAGGTATGCCCAATCTCGGAGGGTATTATAACGGAGCCGTAATCCCCATACCTGAGGTGTTCGTTAACGACCGCATCTTCCGCGATGGCCTGCCCATGCTGGCACCCGCAGCCATGCTGCATACAACCACCAACTTAACTGATGACCATCTTGGCATGCTGGTGCGTTTCGATAGCGTTTCTTTCAATGCTGCCGGTCAGATTTTTAATGATGATGATGTTTATATGGAAACTTTCAACCGCATCATCACTGATGGAGCCGGTGATGTTACCGCACGGGTTAGCTGGTACGCCGATTTTCATAATGAAACAATTCCTTCAGGGAAAGGCACCGTATATGGCATACTCACAAAATATAACAGCACCTGGCAGCTTTTAATCAGAGATTTTAATGATTTGCAGGGTTTTGATTTTGCCACAAAGGCAATTTTTACCGAACCCTTCGAATCGGGGATGGGCGGTTTTACCACCTATGATTCTCTGGGAACGCAAGCCTGGTCATTCAGCTCCAGTTACGGTATGGTTATCACAGGCTACGAAGGCGGTACCCGGTATGCAAATAAAGATTACCTGATTTCACCTGCTATTGATCTTAGCCAATACGACAGCGTGTACCTTGCTTTTGACCATGCCATAAATTACTATTATGGTTCAAATATTCAAGGCTGTCATTCGGTGTGGGTTACCACCAATTTTAACGCCTCTAATCCTTCAGCCACCACATGGGTAAATCTGTCTGTGCCCACTTATCCTGCAGGTAATAACTGGACCTTTGTCAATTCGGGCAAGGCATATATTCCTGCGGCATTCAACGGCGCTTCCAACGTGCGTTTTGCCTTTAAATATATCAGTACGGGGTCATCCAATGAAACCAGTACCTGGGAAATAAAGAATGTGTTGCTTATGGGCAAGCAAAATTAGTAAAACACTTTTCTGATAAAAGGGTTGTTTCCGCAAGGGATCAACCCTTTTTTATGTGTCGGGCATAGTTCTTTGAATCTTACAGAGTGAAAGTCTCTGTACACGCCGAGTTGAAATGAAGTGTTAGTGAATGGAAAGGGTGTTTGCCGTAAGGAAAATCTGAAGGAAGCCATCAGCAAATTTAGCGTTATGACGCACAGAAACCTGCTATAAGGCTGAACAGCGGAGGGTGAGCCGAACTCTATGATTTAATTGGGTTAACTTCGATTTAGTGATTGTATCAATCTCAACCTATGGATTGGTTACAGGCTCTTTATCGATCACAAAATCTCTATGGCATAATTTTGCTTACATAGGGCCTGCTGAAAAACACGCAACACACACACAATATTAATACAGTATGCTCTGGTATAATCAAATTACATACAGGTTTTTTCGAAATTCATTGAATAATACCGATTGAGAACAATCGATTACCAGGTTAAGCAACTCGTCATCAACTATAAAAACTAAAAAAGCTGCTCCGTTTCTGAAGCAGCTTTTTACTTTGAAATAAAGATGGGTTATTCTTTAATAAATTTGGCCTTGCCGCTTATTACATTCTGTTTTAGCAAAGTCACAAAATAAATACCGGATTGAAGGTTGGATACGTTCAGGTTGGCAGTATTGCCGCTGACACTATAGGTAGCCACCGTTTCTCCGAGGATGTTCACAATATTAATCTGGCTGATGCCTTCAATATCGTTGATGTTTAAAGTAGCAGAAACCGGGTTCGGATACACGGTGAATGACAGTTCTTCCGTTTCGGAAATGCTGCTGGTTTGTTCGCTGTTAATGGATAAAATGCGGTATTCATTGAATGAATAATGCACCGGGCCCGTGATGTTGTAAAAATTATTGACAACGAGATAGAGGGTAGTGTCGCACAGGTCGTGGACTTTCACCGAATCGGCAATGTTGCCGGTAGCGGTTACGGGATACATGCCATAATCGGGAGGAGCGATAACGCGGGCATTGCTAATTTTTACCAAAACGCCTTCGAGTTCTTCTGTTAACAGAGTAATGTCGTGTGGCTGATAGGAATAGCCTGATCCAACGATATTGATATTGGTGATGTTAGTCAGTTCAGTACACTGAAAATATTCATCAACTTTTCCGGTAACGTAAACAGAGTCGCCTTCCTGAACACCTGAAGAAGCAATCAGCGGGGAGGAATAAATATATAGTCCGTTCCAGGCACCAAGGCCACTCTGGATAAACATTCCCTGGGTACAAATTGCGGTTACAACGCCGCCTGTTACAACCGTAGAGTCGTCATAGGCAGATGCGAAGTTAGCAGAAGTAGAGTATTGGATATCATAAATACTGACAGTGTCAGCTTCGGCAACCACAGCGGTTGCAGTGTCAATAGTAAGGTCATCAACCTGGATGAAATCCATATCGCTTCTGGTATTTCTTACTGAAAGAATGAACTGTGCAACTGCCGAAGTGGTGTCAACGGTTATGGATTGCGTATATTTGGTCCAATCGGTGCTGTTTACCACGATGTAATCATTGTAGGTATAATAGCTTGCGCCTGTTGAGCCGGCTCCTTTATAACATCCTGTGCGGATTTCACCGTGGCCGCGTACCCAGAAATCAATCTTATAAGTTTTTCCAGCCACAATAGGAACTCCTTGTGTGGTAAATCTTTTGTGTGAGGTGGTGCTGCTCTTGAGCTTGCAGGCATAAGTTCCACCGTGTACACTGGTGGTGTATTGGGCCACGCTGTCGGACGAGATGTTTGATTTTGAGCCATACCAATCGGTAGGAACAATTGGGGCGGAGGATGACCAGTTTTCAAACCCACTGGTGAAGACCTGGGCAGAAGCGGCGTTGATATACAAGCCGAAGAATGCTGCCACTAAAATAACATAGATTTTTTTCATGTTTTTTTGTTTAAATTATTAAAAGGTTGGTTGTTAAATGAATTAATTAAAAAATTATTGCTTAGGTTTTCAGACATCAAAAATACAAAATATTAACCAACCTTTTAATATTTTTAATACGATGGTTTTGTTTTTTCAACATTTAACTATTTTCCCGTAGAACATTGGTAAAACTTTTTTTGCTATTTATGGTTTTTTTGCAAAATAATATGTAGGTTTGTTACGTTTTTATAAAAATTTTTTTTGTGACCGACAGCGTAATAATTATTCCAACCTACAACGAACGCGAAAATATTGAAAAAATAATCCGTAAGGTGTTTTCGCTTCCGAAAGAATTTAATGTACTTATCGTAGAAGATAATTCTCCCGATGGTACAGCCGCCATTGTTAAAACCCTGATGACCGAGTTTCCCTGCCGCTTGTTTATTGAAGAACGCAAAGGTAAACTGGGACTGGGAACAGCCTATATCCACGGCTTCAAATGGGCATTGGCGCATAATTACGACTACATCTTTGAAATGGATGCCGATTTTTCGCACAACCCGGACGATCTTGTTCGCCTGTACGAGGCCTGTGCAAAAGACGGCGCGGACATGTCTATTGGCTCTCGTTACATCAACGGGGTCAACGTAGTCAACTGGCCTATGGGCCGGGTGCTGATGTCATATTATGCCTCGGCCTATGTGCGCATGATTACCCGCATGAAAATCCGTGATACTACGGCAGGATTTAAATGTTATACCCGCAAAGTGCTTGAAACCATTGAATTAGACAGGATACATTTTATTGGCTATGCCTTTCAGATTGAGATGAAATTTACCACCTGGAAACATGGTTTCAAAATCAAGGAAGTGCCTATCATCTTTACCGACCGTACCGAAGGACAATCAAAGATGAGCAAAGGAATTTTTAAAGAAGCCGTTTTTGGAGTAATCTCCCTAAAAGTTCGTAGCTGGTTCCGCAGTTATAAAAAGGTTGCTTAACGTATTTCTCTATTTTGATTTTTATCCATGAGTTGCAATTATTTGATTAAAAATGCATTAGTTGTCAACGAGGGAGAAATCTGTCAAAAAGATATCCTGATTGCCAATGGCCTGATTGAAGATATTGCCGGCCGTATTGATCTTACCAACGACTACAGGCAACTGCATGGTATTGAAACCTTTGATATTTCCGGCAAGTATGTGATGCCCGGCATCATCGACGACCAGGTGCATTTCAGAGAGCCGGGACTGGAATACAAGGGCGATATCGCTTCGGAATCAGCAGCCGCTGTGGCAGGAGGCGTTACCAGCTTTATGGATATGCCTAACGTAAAACCCCCCACTACTACCATTGACTTATTAGAACAACGATATGCCGCTGCCGCTGAACGCTCTTCAGCCAATTTTTCGTTTTACCTGGGCGCTACAAATGACAATATAGGGGAGTTGAAAAAATTTGATTCCGAAAACAACTGCGGAATTAAGGTCTTTCTCGGCGCCTCCACGGGCAATATGCTTGTTGACGATTACCAGGCGCTGCAACAGATTTTTAAATTACCTTACCTCATTGCCATACATTCTGAAGACGAAACCATCATCAGGGAAAATGCTGAAATATTCAGACAAAAATATGGGGAAGAGGTGCCTATCGCATGTCATCCTTTGATCCGCAGCACCGAGGCCTGTTTTGTTTCTACCAAAAGAGCCTTTGAAATGGCTGAAAAAAATGGCACACGCCTTCATATCCTTCATTTGTCAACCGCTGCAGAGCTTGATTTGCTAAATGCTAAAAAACCTTTAGCCGATAAAAAAATAACCGCCGAAGTATGTTTACACCACTTGTGGTTTAATGATACCGCCTATCAGGCCAAAGGCACGCACATAAAATGGAATCCTGCCATTAAGACCGAACAGGATCGGGCCGCGTTGTTTGAAGCCATGCTCGACGGGCGCATCGACATGGTGGCCACCGACCATGCCCCGCATACGCTGGAAGAAAAACGTCAGACTTATTTTAAAGCTCCCTCGGGTGGACCACTGGTGCAACATTCGCTGCAGATGATGCTGGAGTTTTATTACCGGAAACTATTGTCGCTGGAACAGATTGCAGAAAAGATGTGTCACAACCCTGCCACCTGTTTTCATATCGAAAAACGTGGGTTTATCAGAAAAAAATACTATGCCGATCTGGTGGTTTTTGATCTGAACAGGCAGGTTACCGTAAGCGAAGAGAATATTTTATACAAATGTAAATGGTCGCCATTGGCGGGCCAGGTGTTTCATTCGGAAATAAGCAATACCTTTGTCAACGGGCAGATGGTTTACGACGGCCGGCAGGTTTCGGATAAAATAAAAGGAATGAGGCTTCGTTTTAACCCAAGGTAAATTAATGGCTGGCTTAAGGTGATGAAAAAAATACTGATATTGTTTTTATTTGTGTTGGCGCTTGACGCTTGCTCCAAAGATAAAAGGGTGTCCATTCCTGACGAAGTGATACCTCCTGAACAGATGGTGCCTGTTTTGGTGGACTTTCATTTAGCCGAAGCGGCACTGGTAAAGGGCAGGGAAGCACAGAAAGATGTTGATTTTTTGCGCGACCATTATTTTAATTCCATTTTGAAAAAGTACAACATCAGCTATAGTAAATTCTATGGGAGTATGAAGTTTTATTCCGAAAACCTCAAGGAGTTATATATCATCTACGGTGATGTGGTGTCGGAATTGAGCAAAACCCAGTCGAGGATACTCAGCAGGCCACGGTAATTATTTTGTATAATCGGCGTTTACCGTATCAATGGTGGTTTGGTCGTTTACGTAATACTTCATGGTAAACTTGTTTGCATTGATCAGGTTGCCTGAACCGTGAACAGTATTCCCGCAGATTAGCTGCGAGGGCAGGGTGATGTTGTTGGTCGTGGCGATAGCATACACTTTTTCGGATGCTCCGTACAAATGAAAATTTCCAATAAGGATTTGTGCGCTGTTTGTCTGGTCGAGGCTTACAGTAACACTATACGACATGCCTGAATGTTCGGTACAAAGCCATGTTCCCAGGTAGGGTGCCCGTACATCTTCGTCGGGATTGATGACATCGTTGGGATCGCATGAATACAGTGTTGTCAGACCTAATATCAGAAGAAAGGCTGCATATTTCACAAGTTTTTTCATGGTGCTTTGTTTTATCAGGGTGATAACAAAAATTATTCCAGAACTTTATACCAGCTTATCAATCAGAGAGTCGTCGGCAATATTGGGCAGGGTAACCTGGAGCAGGGGCTCCTGTTGCATGGCGCGCCGGATGGCAAATACTGCTCCCGGGTTTCGTGCCCAGCTCCGGCGGCTGATGCCGTTGTTGACATCCCAAAATAGCATAGCTTTTAATCTTCGGGCAGCATCATCGGAGCCATCGAGCACCATGCCGAAGCCGCCGTTGATGACTTCGCCCCAGCCAACACCGCCGCCATTATGCAGCGATACCCAGGTGGCGCCTCTGAAAGAGTCGCCGATGACATTCTGCACCGCCATGTCGGCAGTTTTGTTAGAGCCGTCGTAAATGTTGGAGGTTTCGCGGTAGGGCGAGTCGGTACCCGATACATCATGATGGTCGCGGCCAATAACTACAGGGGTGGTGATCTCTCCGTTTTTTACGGCCTCGTTGAAGGCGGCGGCCAGCTCGGTGCGGCCCTGCGCATCGGCGTACAATATGCGGGCCTGCGAGCCTACCACCAGCTTGTTTTTCTTGGCTTCACGTATCCAGCGGATGTTGTCTTTCATCTGTTGCTGAATTTCGTCAGGGGAAGAGGCTGCCAGGTTTTCGAGTACCTGTATGGCTATCTGGTCAGTGGTGTCGAGGTCTTCCGGCTTTCCGGAGGTGCATACCCAGCGGAAAGGCCCAAAGCCATAATCAAAACACATGGGCCCCATGATGTCCTGCACATACGAGGGGTACAAAAATGCTCCGTCAGGCTTCATGATATCGGCGCCGGCACGGCCCGATTCGAGCAAAAAGGCGTTGCCGTAATCAAAGAAATACATTCCCTGTGCAGACAGTTTGTTGATGGCAGTAACCTGCCGGCGCAAAGATTCCCTGACTTTTTCCTTAAAGAGTTCCGGCTGCGCGGCCATCATGGAGTTTGATTCATCAAAGCTTAAGCCTGCGGGGTAATATCCTCCTGACCAGGGATTGTGCAACGAAGTTTGGTCGGAGCCAAGATCCACATGAATATTATCTTGGGCAAGCCGTTCCCACAGGTCCACAATATTGCCCTGATAGGCCAGTGAGACCGTTTCTTTGCCGGCCTGAGCCTTTTTAATTCTGATTAGAAGCTCGTCGAGGCTGGTAAAAACTTCATCCACCCAACCCTGCGAGTGACGGGTATGCACGGCTTTGGGATTTATTTCTGCCACAACACCGATGACGCCTGCTATCACCGCTGCCTTGGGCTGTGCGCCCGACATGCCGCCGAGGCCTGAGGTAACAAAAAGCTTTCCGGCAAGGCCTTCGCCCGATTTATCTATTTTTCTTCCGGCATTAAGCACCGTAATTGTTGTCCCGTGAACGATACCCTGCGGACCAATGTACATGTATGAGCCTGCCGTCATCTGTCCGTACTGCGACACGCCCAGCGCGTTGAACCGTTCCCAGTCGTCGGGTTTGGAATAATTGGGGATCACCATGCCGTTGGTTACCACGGCTCTGGGGGCATCTTTGTGCGAAGGGAACAAGCCCATAGGATGCCCGGAATACATCACCAGCGTTTGTTCATCGGTCATCGTGGCAAGGTATTTCATGGCGAGCAGGTACTGCGCCCAATTTTGGAATACGGCACCATTGCCGCCATAGGTGATTAATTCGTGCGGATGTTGTGCCACGGCCGGATCGAGGTTGTTTTGTATCATCACCATGATGGCAGCGGCCTGCTTCGATTTGTGGGGATATTCGTCGATGGGCCTGGCAAACATCTGGTATTGCGGACGAAAGCGGTACATGTATATCCTGCCGTATTCCATCAATTCCTTCATAAATTCGGGTGCAAGGATGGCGTGGTGCTTTGGTTCAAAATAGCGCAGCGCGTTTTTCAAAGCCAGTTTTTTTTCTTCGGAAGTAAGCATGTCTTTACGCCTGGGGGCATGATTTACAGAGGCATCATAGGAGGGAGTTTCGGGAAGTTGGGCGGGGATTCCTTCCAGGATGGCCTGCTGAAATTGTTGGGTATTCATAGTTGGAGTTATTTTGTTAGGAATATTTTCTGTGAAACAAAATTACGAAAAATCCGGAATATAGAATTTTCGGTTGACAAGGATAAGATAGTAGTTTTTTATTATTTTTGTTTTTATGAATTACCTTGCTCATGCATACCTGTCGTTTGATACCGGAGATATTCTGGTGGGGAATTTTATGGCCGATACACTCAAGGGCAGGCCTGATGGGTATAATGAGCAAATCCGCAAAGGCCTGGCCCTGCATCACAAGATTGATGATTTTACTGATAATAATGAGCATTTTAGAAAGAGCACGGATCGTATCGACAAAAAATTCGGACTGTATTCCGGGGTGATTATTGATATGTTTTATGATCATTTTCTTGCAGCCAACTGGAGTAGATACCACGACGAACCTTTATCGCAATTTGTTGCCGGAGTTTATAAAACCATGCTGGCCTCGTATCCGATTTTGCCCATCAGGATGAAGCGTATGCTGCCCTTTATGGTTATGGGCAATTGGCTTGAGTATTACAAAAACCCTCATTGTTACCGGCATTTTTTTAAAGGCCTGTCGTTGCGAGTCCGGCACACTACTGTTCTGAAAGATGCATCCGACGAGATTTTTATTCATTATAAAGAGTTTGAGAAAGATTTCAGTAATTTTATGGACGAAATTATTCCTTATGTCAAAAACCTTCAGGAAAATTAAAACCACCGAAAATATGAAACAAATTACAGCGATTTTACTTCTTCCCGTACTTATATTCTTTGCTTGTTCGGGCAACAAGACATCCGAAGATAATGCGGAAATAAAAAGCGATACAGCTATTTCTTATGTGGATCAGATACCCGCTGGCGGCAAAAAAATGTTGATCAAATCGGCTATCATACATATGAAGTCATCCACCTTTGGTATGACACAGAATATCGTGATGTATATGGATGATTACGGCAAGAAGCAGATGACTGAGGTAAGCCAGAAGCTGCTGGGGCAGGAGGTGTTGCAGCGTTCGGTGAGTGATTCGGTGTATATGTACACATACAGCCCCAAAGACAAGACGGGAAAAAAAATTAAAATAGAAAGCGGGGGGCCTGACAACATCAATTTTACGGCTATCACGCGTGAGATGGCCCGCGAGTTAAACCTGAAGAAGACTGGTACGACGGTAGTTGCCGGACATTCCTGCGAGGTTTACATCCTGGAGGTTCCCGCCGCAAATCTTAAAGGGACGTACTATATCTGGAAGGGGATACCCATCAAGACTGTATCTTCCGTAAGGGGAATCAGCATCACTATGGAGGCCACCAGGATAGAAGAAAATCCGGCTATTCCGGCCGAAACCTTTAAGATTCCTGAGGATATTTCTTTTGAGGAGGCAGCATCGTTCAAGTAATTGAAAATTTTTTGTATCTTTGCACTCACAGGGGCTGACCGGTTTTGACAGCGAGGTTAGTGGTTCTGTAAGCATGCCGGGCGTTGTGTGTGTGGCCCGTTAATCCCAATGCTCACGCCAGTTAAATGGCAACGATTACAATTACGCCTTAGCTGCTTAATTTAGAATTAGGCAGTGGCTGCTTCCCGGGAAACCACTCCCTGCCGTGTCCCGTTAGAAGCATCGTAAAAGCGGGGATAGTTCAGTCAGCGCCCTGATGCCTGAGCAAAACTTTAAGGGATAAGGATAGGGTAGGACGGCTTTTTTCCGGCTTTATCACGAAAAATAATAGAAAGCTACGCATGTAGAAAGCATTTCTGCTACTTGTTTGGACGAGAGTTCGAATCTCTCCAGCTCCACCAAACCAACAC
>Ga0209098_1001952_pt1 | contig 18760 bp, 12 predicted proteins | sample AD_JPNHW1_MetaG_FD_184429 | JGI IMG/M metagenome (GOLD analysis project Ga0209098, IMG submission 184429) | Active sludge microbial communities of municipal wastewater-treating anaerobic digesters from Japan - AD_JPNHW1_MetaG (SPAdes) (version 2) | ecosystem: Engineered > Bioreactor > Anaerobic... | reverse complement strand
CTGTATTAAAATCGTAAGAACCATTTGCAGTATTGTGGCTTATGTATGTGTACCCATTAGGAAGGTTGTCAGAAACAGATACATCTGTGGCTTCGTTAGGACCATTATTAGTAACTGTTATCGTAAATGTCACCTGGCTTCCAACATAAGGTGTGCTGTTATTCACCGTTTTTAAAATACTTAAATCAGACTGAGCTCTTATCGGTGTAACGACAGTAGAAGAATTATTGCTAAGATCAGGATCGGTGATCCCATCATGATTATCAATAACTCCTGTATTTACCAATGATCCACTGGCATTACTGCTGACTGTGCCCTGTATAACCAGCACACATCTGCCTCCGGCCACAATATTTCCAGCCCATGCCGAATCGGCATAAGGTGCGAAAGAGAACTGACATCTTGAAGCAGATACATTTTCAATATCTGAAGGCAACACATCATGCAGATAAACATTGTTTGCATCGCTTGGCCCGTTGTTGATATAAACAAGCAAATAATAAATTGTCTCACCGGCTGTTATTCCCAGTGGATCTATCATCAGATCATTCAGATTTCCGAATAATTCGGTAGAATCTATCGGTAATATGGATGGATCAATTTGAAGTTTTATTATTTCGAGGTCAGCAATTACAGAAACAGTTGTTATTATTGAAGATGTATTATTATTTAAATCCGGGTCAGGAGTATCCGTTTCAACAACAGCCGTATTGGGAATATTTCCTGTTATACTGCTTATGACCAATCCTTTTATTAGTATTTCTTTAGTCTGAAGTGGAATCATAGTTCCTATTACATATTCTCCGGTCCATGCAAACCAAGTATTACCGCCATCGTCCGAATATTCAACATTCGTAATGGTGTTTTGATTTATAACATCGTTTATGTGAACATTAACCGCATTAAAAGTATTGCTGTTGTTGGTAACCAAAATACCATACTGGATCATTTCTCCGGCAACAACCGAAGCGGGTCCGGTTTTAATTATTGAAACGTCAGCCAAAACATTTAATGGCGTATATATTGTTTCGGTATTGTTTCCCATATTGGGGTCCGGTACTGTAGAAACTACAGAAGCCGTGTTTGGAATCGGGTCAACATTTGGATTTGGAGAAGCATCAATAATAACACCCTTAATTCTCAAACTATAACTTGCCTGATTAATCAGGGTTCCGATATTTAAACTGCCTGTCCACGGGCTCGCCCATGTATTGCCACCATCTACTGAATAAGAAAGTCCTGAAATAATTGAAGGGTCAATTACATCATTAATTACAACATTATAGGCTGTACTGGGTCCATCATTGAAAACTGTTATCTGGTAAATAATTTCGCCACCAATTACAATGGGAGAATTAATTACTTGTTTTGTCAACACAAGATCGGAGGACTGATTAATAGTTGTAACCACAGTTGATTCGTTGTTGGAAATATCAGGATCATACGTTACTGCGCTGTATATTGTAGCCTTATTTATCAGAGTTCCGGTTGCCGAAGGGTCAACATCACCGCGAAGCAGGATTACATTGGATCCCGGGTATATAAAATTCACAAGATTACGTGTTCCATTCCACGGGAACCATGAATTACCAAGATTTAAAGAATATTCCGGGTTGGTAATGCCGGAAGGCATATTATCTGTAATCAGCGCGTTTATCGAATTACTCGGTCCGTTATTTAAAACATGGAGAAAGTAATATATTTTTGTTCCGGCTGTGATTACCGAAGGGCTAACAGTAACAAGATTTGTATAAGATCCGGTCGGAAGATTTGAAGGATCGATCTGTGTTTTTGTGATCTCAATATCTGAAGTAGGCAGAACATCAATAGTAACAACAGCCTGATCACAATTTGAAGGATTCAGAACTTCACAAATCTGATAGGTAAGCGTGTAAGTTCCGCCTGGTGTAAATGGATTAACATTTACAGAACCGTCAGGATTAAGAGTAAGATTCGCGTTCCCGGTAATTTCAGTGAGAATAACTTCAGACGGTAATACCAGAGTACTGTTAAGCAAATCATTGCTAAAAACATTCAATACATTGGTTGCCCCCGTATAACCGTTTATTCCGCTGGCAGCATCATCAACAGCAAGTATCTGAGTGGCAAGCACGGTAATATTAACAACTGCTATATCACAATTTGCAGGATTCAGCACTTCGCAAATCTGATAGGTCAGTGTATAGGTTCCGGCCGGGGTTCCCGGAGCAACATTTACAGAGCCGTCAGGATTCAGCACCAGGTAAGCGTTAGGTTCAGGAATGGTTTCTGTAAGATTTACCGCAGTAGGATTTACCGGGCTGCCATTCAGCAAATCGTTACTGAGAACATTCAATACATTTGTTGCTCCCGTGTATCCGTTAATACCTGTTGCAAAATCATCAACAGCAACTATCGGAGCCGCTGTTACATTTACAAGAACATTCGCCTGATCGCAATTTGCAGAATGCAAAATTTCGCATATCTGATAAACCAGTGTATAGGTTCCGGCAGGTGTGCCAGGAGCAACCTGCACACTTGTTCCTGATAAAGTAATATTAGGATGTGTAGAACTGATAAATGAAATGTTTACTCCTGAAAGATTGGTAGGCATACCATTTAACTGATCATTGACCAAAACATTGCTTACCGCGCTGCCACCTGTCATTCCATTGACGCTTCCATTATCATCGTTGGCAATGATCTGGTAGGCATTTTGAATCGCAATGCTTGTTGTTGCCGAACATCCATTAGCGTCATAAACACTAACATTATAAGTGCCGGCCGGAAGATTGGAAAATACATTTGAGCCCTGTGAAGGTCCGCCATTCAGTGAATAGGTGTAAGGACTTACACCGCCTGCAGCTGTTATAGTTATTACACCATCAGCAGCATTATAATAAGAAACCTGTGGAGAACCAACAGCAGAAGCAGTAAGTAAAACAGGGTTAATAATAATAACAGGAGTTAAAGAAGCCGAACAGCCTTTCGAGTCATATACTATAATGTTGTATGACCCGGCAGCTAATCCGGAAAAGATGTTGGAACTTTGAGCTGCGCCACCATTCAGGCTATAAGTATAGCCGCCATTTCCACCTGATGCTGTAATAGTTATCGAACCGTCACTTGCATTGCCGCAGGATATTTGCGATGAAATTGCAGTGGCTGTAATTAAACAAGGCACACTAACATCAGGATTTGGAAATTTTTGTTTTAAAGTAACACAAGTAGGATCGAGATAATTAATCCATGAGTCGCCTGATTTATGCACACCACAAGCAACAGAATTTTGCGCTGTTATTGAATAGCTTAAGGTAACCGTTTCGTTATTTACAAAAGTTAAAGGCCATGAAATTACCTGACCACTGACTGTTGCTGCATCTTTTGAAACGACAAGTGAACCGGGGATCATCACAAAACCATTGGCAATGGTATCTTGTACCATTGGGTTGCCAGGAATTGCTTTGGCTGCATAAGCCAACTGACCAAATATCTGGTTGTAAATACCGGTAAGATCAGCAGCTGTCTCTGTTTGAAAAAAGCCTGAATTCTGAGCTGAGTTTAAAGTGTTGGCTGCTAAGGTTTGAATTCCTCCGGAAATACCTCCAAACAAGCCTATTGAATAAACCTTATTTGTATAGGTAACACTGCCAACCGTGTATGATTGTGATTCCTGTCCACGGGTATAAGCAGAAATTGTACACGCTGTTGGAGAAGTAGGCGTATTTGTACAAGATCCTTCATAACGGTCGTTGCCGGAAGCAAAAGTGCTTCCCATGTTTGCTACGCCATCGGTTAATAACACTATCGATCTTATAACATTACAGGTTGTTCTTCCCCGTGTCTTCATTTCTTTTGATGCCTGATAAAATCCATCGGCAATATTTGTTGAACCGCTGGCAACAAGATTGTTTATCTTTGAAATAATCAGCGTGGAATCAGCAGCATAACTCAACTGAATATCTTCGGTTGCATAAGAAGAATAGCTTACAATTGCTACTCTGTTAATATTGCCCGGATTATTTGCCGGACTAAAAAGTTTCCTTACAAAACTAATCGCGGCATTTTTTGCATGCGACATTGAAGAAGGGGAACCATCAGCCATACTGCCGGAACGGTCAATAACAAGAATAACATCCAGCGGAGTTGCGGTTGACACACCTGTAATTTGAAGTGTAACATCATATTGATTGCAGGTGCTTTTAGGAACAACAGTTTTATTTAATGTTATCTGCCCAAAGGCAAAATTTGTCGAAACTAAAATGATGAGTGAAAAAACTAACATTTTAATACTACGACCAAATATTTTTGAGTTTTGTAAAATGCTTTTCATTGTTTAAATTTTTTAAATTAAAATTTATGATTTTTTAATTGCGCCTATCTTTCTTCCGGATTGGGAATGAAAGTAAACAGCATCAATGATTGTGCATTCTCCTTACAATTATCGGAAACAGCACTAACAATCAAATTATTCCAGTAACCGAACGGAGTACCAGCCGGAACAGAAACTTTCACCTGAAATTTTTGTATTTCATTTGGGCTCAACTTCAACACGCCTTTTATCTCTGACCCATCTTCATAAAGTAATTTAGCATTCAAATTGACATTCATTTTGGATTCAGTTTCATCAGGATTTTTACCCGAGTTATCATTTTTAACAGTAAGAGCAACATCTATTACTTTATCACTATTATTTTTTAATTCCATAAAATATATCCGACCTTCAGAATTAACAGACTCAATGTTGTTATCTGATTTTAAACTGAACGCGCATTTTTGATTTGATAATGATTCTTTTGAAGACTTGCTTACACTTAACCCTTCCGATTTTTGTGCAAATAAATTTAAAGAAGAAAAAAACATTACAGGTAGAAGCGCAAGGATTATCATATTAATGATTTTGCGGAAAGGTGTTACTTCAAAATTTCTTCCCCATGGCGATTTTATTATAACTGAATTTTTCATATTTTTTATTTTTATTAATTTGATTAATAGTTACTTTGTGTGTTGTTTATAATGATTCTAAATAATATTTTTGGACAAAAAAATAGTGAAACAAGCGATTGCAAATTTTTGTTTCACGTTTGATAGAATATCTATTTTGAAATTGCAACTGAGTTTCCATTATTTGAAAATTACTTGACAAATTTACATTAAAGCATTTCGGTACGCAAGTACCTAATTAAATTTTTTTATCTTATAAATAACTAAACTCTGACCTTCAACAACTTAAAGAACATATTTATTCTGCAACATATGTTTTCTTATTTACTTTATGACTTCTTAAACGAACCAAATCGTAATCCAATATTAATTTAATGGAATTAAATATTGAGTTAATTTTGTAAAAAAATAATTTTGAAAAAAGCCATAGTATCCGTCATCAACGACCTGGTTACCGACCAGCGTGTAAACCGAAGTTGTAGTACACTCGGAACACTGGGGTTTGAGGTACTCCTCGTTGGCAGAAGAAAAAAAAACAGCTATACCCTACAAGCTCGCACCTACAGAATGTTTCGCTTTGCCATGCTCTTCGAGAGAGGACCTCTGTTTTATGCTTTTTTCAATGTCAGGCTGTTCTTCTTTTTGCTTTTCAAAAAGGCCGACATGCTTCTGGCCAACGACCTCGACACATTGTTACCCAATTTTCTGGTTTCGAAAATCAAAAAAATCCCCTTGATTTACGACACCCACGAATATTTTACCGGAGTACCTGAACTCAGCGGCAGGCCAGTAGTGCGGAAAATATGGAAAAGCATCGAACGTGCTATTTTCCCAAAACTAAAAGATATCATCACAGTTAACCAATCCATTGCCAATCTTTACAAAACTGAATACGGCAAAGACCTTACCGTTGTCAGAAACATCCCCGAAACAAGGCCCTTAATCAACATAAAAAACAGAAAAGACCTGAACCTTCCGGAACACAAAAAAATCATTATTCTGCAAGGTTCGGGTATCAATATACAACGCGGCTCCGAAGAAGCTGTAGAGGCCATGAAATATATCGATAACGCCTGTTTGCTGATTGTGGGCGATGGGGATGTATTGCCGTTATTGAAAAAATATGTTGCGGAAAACTTAATGGAAGACAAAGTGATTTTTATTCCAAAACAATCTCCCGAAAACCTTATTCATTATACTGCCAATGCCAACCTTGGTCTAACCCTCGACAAAGATACCAACATCAACTACCGCTTCAGTTTACCAAACAAATTGTTCGACTACATTCATGCCGGCATACCTGTACTCGCCTCCCCTTTGGTTGAAATAGAAAAAATAATCACGGAATTCAACATTGGCTGTTGTATCGAAAACCACAACCCAGAACACATAGCAGAAAAAATGCAGTTTATGCTTGCCGATTCCCCTTTGCGCGAAGACTGGAAAAAAAATCTTACTTTTGCCGCCAAGCAACTGAATTGGAAAGAAGAACAAAAAAAACTCATAGCAGTACTTCAGCATCATGCCTGACCAACACGTTCATATCATAGCTTTTGACATACCCGTACCCGTGAACTACGGTGGCGCAATAGATATTTATTACAAACTGAAGAGCCTGAAAAAAGTCGGCATTAAAATCCACCTCCATTGTTTTGAATACGACCGCAAACCTTCACCCCTGCTCGACGATTTGTGTGTGGAAGTAAATTATTACAAGCGCGACAATTCAAAAACCAAGCTGTTCAGCAGTCTGCCTTATATAGTAGCCACACGGTATTCGCAGGAGCTTCTGACTAACTTGCTGAAAGACGACTACCCCATACTTTTTGAAGGGCTGCACACTTGCTATCTGCTGAACAATAAAAAACTGAAAAACCGAAAAAAAATTGTCCGCACCCACAATATCGAACACGAATACTATGGCAGCCTGGCCAACGTCGAAAAAAACATGTTCAGGCGATATTATTTTCTGAATGAAGCCGGCAAACTTGCTCGTTTTGAAAAACAACTAGACCATGCGAACGGCATTGCGGCCATATCGATGAACGATGCTGCACATTTTTCACACAAATATAAAAATGTACGCACGATCTCGGCTTTTCACCCCAACGAACAGATTGCCTCCAAACCCGGTAAAGGAACCTATGCCTTGTATCATGGGAGTCTCGAGGTGGGCGAAAACAATGAGGCGGCCTTATTTTTGGCTAACGAAGTATTCAACGATCTTAAAATAAAGTTAATTATCGCCGGCAACAAACCCAGCAGCGCACTCAAAGCGGCTGTAAGCAGCAAAAAAAACATCTCCCTCAAAATGGGCATCACCAGCGATGAGATTTACCACCTGATATCCGATGCCCATGTAAATATTCTTCCTACCTTTCAGGCCACAGGCATCAAGCTTAAACTCCTCGCTGCACTGTTTCGCGGAAGGTTTTGCTTAGTTAACACACCCATGATAGAAAAAACAGGACTCGAAAGCCTGTGTATTTGCAAAAATTCGGCAGAAGAATTCAAAATGGAATTAATAAACCTCTTTACCAAAGAATACCAACTCTCGGAAAACAAAAAAAGAGAAGAAATTTTGCTGCACAACGGCTTTTCCAATGATTACAATGCCGCAGCCCTCACAGAACTTATTTTTGGTTAGCAGGCTGATACTCAAAAACCCTTCCATCATCTATACGCAATGTACGTGCAGGAAATCTTTTAAATAATAGCACGTCGTGAGTGGCCATCAGCACTGCAGTGCCAGTTTTGCTGATATTCATGAGCAATTCCAGAATATCTTCTGAGGTGGCCGGATCAAGGTTGCCTGTAGGCTCATCAGCAATGATAATCTCGGGATGATTGAGCAAAGCCCGGGCAATACCCACCCGTTGCTGCTCACCTCCGGAAAGTTGGTTAGGCATTTTGGGACCTTTGCCGGTCAGGCTCACCTTATCCAATACTTCCGTGATTCGTTGCTGCATATCGTGCTTATCATGCCAACCCGTGGCGCGCAGCACAAACAGCAGGTTTTCATAAACGGTGCGGTCGGTAAGCAACTGGTAATCCTGAAAAACAATGCCTAACTTTCTTCTCAAATAAGGTATTTCGCTGGTTTTGATGGTGCGCAAATCATAGGAAGCCACCCTCGCCACGCCATCCCTGGCAGGAAGTTGCGCGTAAATAAGTTTAAGCAGGCTGCTTTTGCCACGACCTGTCGGGCCAATCAGATATACAAACTCGCCTCGCTCGATGGCCATATTGACATTGGCAAGAATAAGAACATCGTTCTGAAAAACCGAAACTTTTTCAAGCTGTATGATGGTATTACTACTTATTTCAAGATGTGTTTCCATAAAATTATTTCAATTTTCAAAAATAAGTCTTTTTTCCGTTCGGAAAAAACTCAAATCCATTATCTATTAACAATGTATCTCACTACTTCCACACAAGGCTTTCAGGCAGTCTCAACCACAGAGTTTTCAAAATCTCTCAATCTCCTCACTCACTCAACCCGTTTAACCTAATCAACCCCATCACCCCATTTAACTCATTTAACCCATTTAACCTATTTAACTCAATCCCCCTCTTAACCCATTTAACTCAATTAACTTACTTAACTCAATTAACTCAATTAACTCATCTCCACATTTTCAAATTCTCCCAATCTCCCTCCCGATAGCCATCGGTACTCCTCCTTATTTAACTTAATCACTCAATGACTCAATCTCCCAATCTCCCAATCTCCTCTCCTTAACCTGCAAAACAAGATTCCAAAAACCGCTGTTTATGCGAAAATCAGTAATTTGTGGCCTTCTTTTCAAAATAAGCTTTCGGGTGTTTGCATACGGGGCAGTTTTCAAGTGCCTTTTTCCCTTTATGAACATAACCGCATTTGCGACAAACCCATTCTTCGGCTTCTTCGCTTTCAAACACACTGTTATCTTCCACATTCCTCAGCAATTTCAAAAAACGGGCTTCGTGTTCGGCCTCAATTTTTGCTATTAGCTTAAAAGCGCTTGCAATCTGCAAAAATCCTTCTTCTTCAGCAATCGCAGCAAATTCCGGATACAATTCTGTCCATTCTTCGTTTTCACCGTTGGCGGCCTCCACCAGATTATCGGCAGTGTTTCCAATCATTCCTGCCGGATACGTAGCGGTAATTTCCACAGGCCCTCCTTCCAGAAAGCGAAAGAATACCTTCGCATGGCTCTCTTCCTGACTAGCCGTCAAGGCAAAGATTTCAGCAATCTGCTCATAACCATCGCTTTTCGCTTGCTTGGCAAAAAACGTGTAGCGGTTTTTGGCCTGCGATTCACCGGCAAAGGCTTTTAGCAGGTTCTTTTCTGTACGAGACCCTTTTATACTCATAAATATCAAGTTTTGAAGTGAAAAGTCCTCTGTGCCGGACAAGGCGGATTAACGAAAAATATGGCAAATGGTGAACATAATTTTGCTACCGGCATGAGGATATCTCATTTATCATTTGGCGACAAAATTACATAACCTTATCAAATTGTGTATCTTTATGCCGCTTAATTTTTTTTTGTGAAAAATACTGGTAAATATCTTTTCTCCGGCATTGATAACAACATTTTCGGAAAACACTTGCAGGAAAAAATTGAATCGGGCAGCAGCCTGTTCATATTGATGGATGAAAACACGAAAAATTATTGCAGGCCTAAGTTGATTGATGATTTTCCCATCCTGAAAAACGCCAATGAGATTCTAATAAAAAGCGGCGAACAAAACAAAACACTCGAAACCTGTAAGCACATCTGGCTTAAACTTATTGCGCATCATGCCGACAGAAATTCACTGCTCATCAACCTGGGCGGTGGTGTGATTTCTGATCTCGGCGGTTTTGCAGCGTCTTGTTATAAAAGAGGAATCAATTTCTGTAATATCCCAACTACCTTGCTGGGAATGATTGACGCGGCCATTGGAGGCAAAACCGGACTGGATTACCAGGGAGTGAAAAATGTTATTGGCTCTTTTTCCTACGCAGAAAAAACCTTTATCAACCCGGAATTTTTGACCACACTGCCCGAACGACAGCTAAAGTCGGGATATGCCGAATTGCTTAAAATTGCCCTCATCGCAGATAAACTTTTGTGGGAACAACTACACCCAAAAGACATCAAAGACATTGCTGCCATGACAAGGCGGATAAAAAAAGCTGTTCGTTTGAAAAACAAAATTGTTCAAAACGATCCCTTAGAAAATAATATTCGTAAGACACTAAATTTTGGCCATACCCTGGGCCATGCCATAGAGTCGTATTCCCTTGAACACGACATTAAACCCTTAAACCATGGCGAAGCGGTAGCTATAGGTATGATTTGCGAATCGTGGATATCAAAAAGAAAAAAAATGCTGAGTGGTTCCGAACTTGATGAGATAATTTTTAAACTCATCAGGTGTTCTTTTAGCGAAAAATACAGCCTTCACTTCGAAGGGTTATTGACCTACCTGAAAAATGATAAGAAAAATTTCGGCCAGAAAATAAATTTCTCCTTGCTCCAGGGCATTGGCATGGCTCAGATTGATAATTTTATTGATGAAAAAATGATTTACGATGCCGTGATGTTTTATAATAATCTCATATAAAAAAAGTAAAAACTATTCACTCCCAAAAGAAATTACAGATAAATGAGGCGGGTTAGTATTCATAGCGATTCGGCCAATATCAAGGCCGGTATTAGGTTGCCCTCATCCAAAAGCATCAGCAACCGCCTGTTGGTAATCAAATCCTTATGCGATGCCCCTTTCCAAATAAACAATCTTTCAGCATCGGATGACACCCTGATTCTTGATGAATGCCTCAGCAACAAGGAGTGTTATCGGGTCTTTGACCTAAAAGACGCCGGTACGCCCATGCGATTTCTCACGGCGGTTTTTGCTATAACTGCAGGCAACAGGATGCTCACGGGGTCACCGCGTTTACAGGAAAGGCCGCTGGCTCCCCTGACGCAGGCCTTGAATGAACTTGGGGCCATTATTTGTTATACCGGCAAGCTCGGTTTTCTACCCGTGGTAATCAATGGTAATGACATTGCCGGAGGCAGTATAGCCATCAATGCATCCATCAGCAGCCAGTTCATATCTGCCCTCTTGCTCATTGCGCCATCGCTGCCAAAGGGAATCGAACTGACACTTAAAAACAATTATGCCTCCGCTTCATACATTCGCATGACTTTGAAACTGATGGAGCACTTCGGCATTGTGTCCAAATGGTTTCAGGACGTGATAACAATACAGCCTCAAAAATATCAGCCAACAGATTACACCGTCGAATCCGACTGGTCGGCCGCAGCTTTCTGGTTCGAAATAGCGGCGCTGGCCGAAAACGCCGATATCGAACTTTATGGATTGTCGTCCGATTCATTGCAGGGCGATGCTGCCATAACAGAAATATTTAAACATCTCGGGGTGCAGTCCTCCTTTGCGAATGATACCCTTCGCTTAACCAAATGTGCTGCCGCAACTAACTTTCTTCAGTATGACTTTTTTGAGACACCCGACCTATTTCCTGCGGTGATAGCCTCCTGTGCGGCAAAAAATATTCCCTTTAATTTTACGGGTTTAAAAAACCTGGCATTGAAAGAGTCTGACCGTGTAAAAGCCATGACTACCGAATTGCAAAAACTCGGCATTCATTTTTTGTCACCAGATGAAAACACGCTGACCTTCGATGCGGATACTCCCCATGTTTCTAGCGGGGAAATTTCCTGCGCAACTTACAACGACCACCGTATTGCCATGGCGCTGGCGCCGCTGTCGTTGATGGGAAAAAAAATATGCCTGGATCAGCCTTCCTGCGTTTCAAAATCATACCCCTCCTATTTTGAAGACCTGAAAAACGCAGGATTCCATGTAGAATTTTCTGAAAATGATTATTTTTGAACGACAATTATTAATTATGCAAATCTACAGACAGATTTCAGAAATCATCAGACAAAATCAGGAAGCCGTGCTATGCATCATCACCGGCACCACTGGTTCTTCGCCACGCAAAGCCGGTTCAAAGATGATTGTATTTCCCGACAAAAAAATCACCGGCACCATAGGCGGTGGAAGTATTGAATTTAAAGCGATTGCTGATGCGCTCGAAGTCATGCAAACCGGCATCCCGACGCAAAAAACCTATCAACTCGAAGAAGACCTGGCCATGCATTGCGGGGGCACCGTAGAGTTGTTTTTTGATCCGATAAAATCAAACCCCGACCTTTATATTTTTGGGGCAGGACATATTGGCCGCGCAGTGGCACGCTATGCCAGGGATTTTGGATTTCGGGTTACACTGTTTGATCCTCGCGAAAAGATTTTCGATGAATTCGACCAGACAGCATTCACTTGTATCAACGAAGATTATTTTGCCGCTATTGAAAAAGCAACGTTCAGCAAGAATACTTTTTGTGTGATTGTAACGCCTAAACACCAATATGATGAAAATATCCTGATAAAACTCCTCAGAAAACCTCATGCCTATCTGGGAATGATTGGAAGCCCCTCAAAGGTAGCTGTTGCGTGCAAAAACCTGATAGAAAAAGAAAGTTTCACAAAGCAAGAAATTAATATGGTAGATATGCCTATCGGCATAAAATTTAATGCCGTAACGCCCGAAGAAATTGCCATCAGTATTACCGCGAAACTAATTGATGTAAAAAACGACTTAAACAAATAAAATGAACAAAGTCCGCTTCGTATTTAACGACCAGATTCAGGAGGTAGATTTTACCAATTCGGAATACGGGCCGACCACCAGTGTTTTGAAATACCTGCGGTCACTCGCCGGACACAAAGGTGTTAAAGAAGGTTGCGGCGAAGGCGATTGCGGAGCCTGCACGCTGGTGCTGGCCGAGGTGAATGGCGACCGGCTGCGTTACAAGGCGGTGGACAGCTGCCTTGTGTTTTTGCCCATGATACATGGAAAACAACTGATTACCGTGGAAAACCTGACTGATGCCAAAGGCAACCTGCATCCTGTACAGCAAGCTATGGTTGATCTATATGCTTCCCAATGCGGGTATTGTACTCCCGGCTTTGTAATGTCGCTCTTTGCTCTGTACAAAAGCCCTCTAAAACCAGCCAGAGAGGTAATTCTCGATTCCATCACGGGCAATCTCTGCCGGTGCACAGGATATCTGCCCATCATTGAAGCAGCAGCAAAAGCATGCAGCAAAAAAGATAAGGACATCTTCAGTATCAGGGAAAAACAAACCATCAGGCTACTGAAACAAATCAACAGTCAGGATGTTATACTAATCCAAACGCCGAAACAAAAATACTACAAGCCTTTCAAACTGGCTGATGCCCTCGAATTAAAAAGAAAACACCCTGATGCGCTGGTTATCTCAGGAAATACCGACACAGGCCTTCGGGTTTCAAAAAAACATGAACTGTTAACTGAGATTATTGATATCTCCGCAGTCGAAGAATTGAAATCCATCACTGAAACAAAACAGAGTCTTTCAATCGGAGCTGGTGTCAGTATGGAAGAAATAAAACTGGCAACAGAAAAGCTGGTTCCTGCCCTTCATAAAATGCTGACAGTATTTGGCTCGAAACAGATACGAAATTTGGCCACCATGGGAGGCAATATCGGATCGGCTTCGCCAATCGGCGACACCCTGCCTGTGCTGATGGCCTGCAACGCTGTTGTGGCATTGAGCAGCCACAACGCTTCGAGGGTGCTCGGCATACAGGACTTCATCCGAGGTTATCGCACTACCGACCTGCGTAAAGACGAGATTATCTGCTCCATAGGAATACCGTTTCCAGAGAAAGGCCAGATTATAAAATCTTATAAAATATCCAAGCGCAAAACCCTCGATATCTCAACCTGCAGTGCGGGTTTTATGCTCGAACTCAACAAAAAAGACCAAACGGTCAAAAATATCATCCTCGCCTTTGGGGGAATGGCGGCATCAACACGCCGCGCAACAAATACAGAAAATTTTCTGTTAGGAAAAAAATGGACAAGGACCACGGTTGAAAAAGCCACAGCCCTACTTTACCGGGAATTTACCCCATTGTCGGATGCCCGCTCAGGCGAAGAATTCCGTCGTCTGGCCGCACGAAATCTTTTATGGAAATTTTATGAAGAAACCACTTCGAAAAAGTAACATGAAAAAAACTTCAGAGCCGTTCCTGCACCACGAAAGTGCAGCACTGCATGTAAGCGGAAAAGCCGTGTACGTGAACGATATGCAAGTCAGCCCGCAAACGCTTTTCGGCAAGGTGGTTTATAGTCCTTATGCCCTCGCACAGATCATGCGTTGCGATGTCAGTAAAGCAAGAATGTTAAAAGGTGTTCACGCGGTGTTGACTTACAAGGATATCCCCGGCGCCAACCAAATGGGCCCCGTAGCCCACGACGAACCCTGCCTCGCCGAAAAAGAAGTATGTGCTATTGGCCAGGCCGTAGCTTTGATCGCCGCCGAAAACGAGGAAATAGCCCTGGAAGCAGAAAAATTGATAGCCATCACCTACAAACCGCTAAAGCCCATACTGGATATTAAAACCGCCCAGGCAGCTGACAGTAAGATAGCCCCGACACGCACCATGGAACGGGGTGATATCGCAAAAGCTTTTCAGAAATCAGCGTATGTGTTGGAGGGTGAATTGCACACCGGCGCACAGGAACACTGGTATCTGGAAGCACAATCAGCCCTATGTGTCCCGGGCGAGGGCCGTGAGATGATGGTATATGCTTCGAGCCAGAACCCCTCCGAAACACAGGCTATTGTGGCCGAGGTGCTGGGTATTTCGAAAAAAGAAGTGGTTTGTGAAGTACGACGCATGGGAGGCGCTTTTGGCGGTAAAGAAACACAGGGCAACCATGTGGCTGCCTGGGCGGCACTGATGGCTAACACAACGCACAAGGCCGTCGCCATACATCTTTTTCGCGACGATGACCAGAAAATTACCGGTAAACGCCACCCTTTTTGGTCCACCTATAAAATTGGTTTCGACCATGAAGGCCGCATCAAGGCTTACAGCGTGGACCTCAATGCCGATGCCGGTCATGCCTCCGACCTGAGTATGGCTATCCTGGAAAGAGCCATGCTACATGCTGACAACGCCTACTATATCCCCAATGTAAAAATTACCGCCACAGCCTGGCGCACCAACCACTTTTCAAATACCGCTTTCCGCGGGTTTGGCGGTCCTCAGGGCATGGCAGTGATCGAATGCGCTATTGACCGCATAGCTCGTTTCCTGAAAAAAGATGCCACAGAGATCAGAGTAAAAAACTTTTATACCGAAAACAAAGGCAACATCACTCCGTATCACCAAAAAATTGATAATATAAGACTCCAAAAGATTTATGCCCAGCTAATCAAAACCGCTGAATACGCAAAAAGAAAAAAAGCCATTGACCAATTCAACAAAAATAGTGAATTTGTTAAAAAAGGCATTGCGTTGACGCCCATCAAGTTCGGCATTTCATTCACCACCTCTTTTCTTAATCAGGCAGGAGCCCTGGTCAACATTTACCGCGATGGCAGCGTGCTGGTCAACCATGGAGGCACCGAAATGGGACAGGGCTTAAACACCAAAATGCTGCAGGTGGCCTCCGCCGAACTGGGTATTGCTCCCCATAGCATCAAAGTAAATGCCACCAACACCTCCAAGGTACCCAATACCTCTGCAACAGCAGCGTCCAGCGGGTCCGACCTGAACGGGGCAGCCGTAAAAAATGCAGTGGACATATTGAAATCCCGCCTGATTCCGGTAGCCTTCGAATTATTAACCACAAAATTTCCAAACAGGAAATTTTCTAAAAACAGAATCACTTTTTGTGAAGACCTTGTGTTCGACAAAATATACCCGCAACAGGTACTGCCTTTTCATGAGCTTATTGACAAAGCATACCTGAAGCAAGTCAGTCTGAGTGCTACCGGCTTTTACAAAACTCCGGACATCTATTTTGACCGGGAAAAAGGTATTGGAAAACCCTTTCACTATTTCGCCTACGGCATGGCCATTGCCGAGGTTGAACTCGATGTACTTACCGGCTCACACATACTCCAAAGGGTTGACATTGTGCACGATGTTGGCGACAGTCTGAATAAGCCCATTGACACAGGCCAGGTTTGCGGAGCCTTTATTCAGGGTGTAGGCTGGGTAACTACCGAAGAAATTAAATGGGACGACGCGGGACGCCTTTTGACCTGTTCGCCCGACACATACAAAATTCCATCAGCACAGGATATTCCGGAAATTTTCAACATTCAACTACTTGAAAACGCAGCCAATAATAACACCATACGAAAAAGCAAGGCCGTGGGAGAACCTCCTTTCATGCTGGCATTCTCGGTGTGGATGGCCTTACGCTACGCAGTGGCAGCAGTTTGTAACCATAAATTTGATCCCGAACTGGCTATTCCAGCAACAAATGAAAAAATAGTTTTGGCCATTGAGCACCTCTTGAAAACAAAAAAAATTAGCAAGCACCGCTAACATGCTGGCAGAGCGGCACTGATTGCTGATGAACAGCCGCACAGTTACCCTATTTGTAATCCAAACTTCGTGCGTGAGTTTCTCTGCGCTTGGGCTCCCAAAAAAATTCTTATCTTTGCTGAAAAATACACTCAATTTAAAATTAACCTCACAGAATGGAAATGGAATATAATACCGGCAGACCCTTGCTGAATATCACAGAATATGGCAGAAATATCCACAAAATGATTGAACACACCCTGTCTATTGAAGACCGGGAACAACGCAACAAGGCAGCACGCACCATTGTGGCCATCATGGCTACACTCTGTGGCAGTCAGAAACAAGACACTGCCGAATTCAAACAAAAAATGTGGGATCATCTATTTATGATGTCAGATTACAAACTGGATGTTGACGCGCCTTTTCCAAAACCAGACCCTGAAATAAAAGAAAATGAACTGTTTAAGTGTTCTTACCCGAACAAATTCATTAAATACCGCCAGTACGGGAAAAACATCGAAAACATGATTAGCCGGGCTATCGAGCTGGAAGAAAGCGATGAAAAAAATCATCTGGTACTTTATATTGCCAATCACCTGAAAAAACTATACATCAGTTGGAACCGCGACTCTGTTTCCGATGAGGTTATCCTGGAACACCTTGCCATTCTATCTGAGGGTAAACTGAAACTGAATGAGAACTTCAAACTGGAAAATACCCGCGACCTTCTTGCTGTGAACACCCGCAAAAAAATCTCCGGCAGCCCGTCAGACAACAAGAACAACAAATACCGCGACAAAAACTGGAAAAAGAAAAAACAACAGCAACAACAGCCACAACAACCGCAATAAACATTAGCCGTCGATAACATACTTTTTGTATCCATGCTACTAATGGTTTTATTGAAAAAATAAAATTATATGAATACATTTGAGGTTATAGGAGGAAAATCCCTAAAAGGCGAAATTGTCCCTCAGGGTGCAAAAAATGAAGCATTACAGGTTATCAGCGCCGTGCTGCTGACGCCTGAAAAGGTAACGATTAGTAACATACCCGATATTGTGGATGTCAACAGACTTATCGGCCTGCTGGCAGATCTGGGTGTGGAAGTAGAAAAAATCGCACCGGATACCTATACGTTCAAAGCCGACAACATAGACCTTGATTATATTTCTTCCGAAAAATTCATCCAACAATCATCCAGCCTTCGTGGGTCGGTGATGCTCATCGGACCGCTGCTGACACGTTTCGGCAATGCTTATCTGCCCAAACCCGGCGGCGACAAGATCGGCAGGCGTAGGGTGGACACACATATCCTGGGATTTCAAAAACTGGGCGCACAATTTCAATACAATTACGGCAATAACATTTTTAAGATTTATGCCGACCGGCTCAAGGGCAGCTATATGCTGCTTGACGAAGCCTCAGTTACCGGTACGGCCAACATAATAATGGCCGCTGTTCTGGCCGAAGGAAAAACCACCATTTTCAACGCGGCCTGTGAACCTTACATCGTTCAATTGTGCAATATGCTCAACAATATGGGTGCCTGCATCAGCGGCGTAAGGTCCAATTACCTCACCATTGAAGGCGTCGCTGAACTGCGCGGATGTGAACACCGCTTGTTGCCCGATATGATTGAAATAGGCAGCTTTATTGGCCTGGCCGCCATGACAAAATCAGAAATTACCATCAAAAATGCCGGCTACGACCATCTGGGCATGATACCTGACGTATTCAAGAGGTTGGGAATAAAACTCGAACGCCGAAACGATGATATTTATATCCCTGCCCAGGAAACCTATGAAATAGAAAACTATCTTGACGGCTCCATACTTACCATTGCCGATGCCACCTGGCCGGGGTTCACGCCCGACCTTATCAGTGTTGCGCTGGTTGTTGCTACACAGGCCAAGGGCAGCGTACTCATTCACCAGAAAATGTTTGAAAGCCGCCTGTTCTTTGTAGATAAACTTATTGATATGGGCGCCAAGATTATCCTTTGCGACCCGCACAGGGCCACGGTAATCGGACTGAACCGCGAACATCCGCTTCGTGGCATATCCATGTCATCGCCGGATATACGTGCCGGAGTGGCCCTGCTTATTGCAGCACTCTCCGCGCAGGGAAAAAGCACTATATTTAACGTAGAACAGATCGACCGCGGCTACCAGCGCATTGATGAAAGACTTCGAAAACTCGGTGCTGAAATTGAAAGAAAATAAAATTCTTTATTCAATTTTATTTACTACTTTTGTATTATTATTTAGACTTAATAAAAATTTGTTTATGGAAAATAATAATCTGCTGGACGATCTTACCCAAAGCGAATACAAATACGGCTTCTATACTGATGTGGAGATGGATGCGGCACCAAAGGGCTTGAATGAAGACATCATCC
>Ga0209098_1001950_pt1 | contig 18766 bp, 20 predicted proteins | sample AD_JPNHW1_MetaG_FD_184429 | JGI IMG/M metagenome (GOLD analysis project Ga0209098, IMG submission 184429) | Active sludge microbial communities of municipal wastewater-treating anaerobic digesters from Japan - AD_JPNHW1_MetaG (SPAdes) (version 2) | ecosystem: Engineered > Bioreactor > Anaerobic... | reverse complement strand
TCAAGCACCGCGACCCGTGGGAGGTCAAGCGCTCGGACCTCGCCGTGAAGGTGCTCTTCGGCGGCTCTCCGGTCGCCGAGCGCCATCCCGACGGTCACGTCAGCTTCCGCATCGAGGGCGCCGAGGAGATCCTCGCGACCCCGTACGACATCCCGATCGTCGGCTACGACACGAAGACCGTGAACCGCCTGCGCCTGTGGGAGGCGAGCTCCGAAAACGGGTTCGACCTACAGCTCTTCAACGAGATGCACTACTTCCGCGCGATCGAGCGGCAGAACAACGCCGAGAACATCTCGCGCGTCCTTTATCCGAACGACTCCGGTCCCTCGGGGAAGGCGCTCCGCCTCAAGCAGCAGTACTTCTTCACCTCAGCGAGCCTCCAGGACCTCCTGGCGAAATTCAAGCGCGACCACGGTACCGACTTCAAGCGCTTCCCCGACTACAACGTGATCCAGCTCAACGACACCCACCCGGTCGTCGCGATCCCGGAGCTCATGCGCCTCCTCATGGACGAGAACGGCCTTGGGTGGGACGACGCCTGGGGCATCGTCACCCGCACCTTCGCGTACACCAACCACACGATCCTCGCCGAGGCCCTCGAGAAGTGGCCGATCGACATCTTCCAGGGGCTTCTCCCCCGCGTGTACCAGATCGTCGAGGAGATCAACCGCCGCTTCCTCTCCGCGCTGCGCGAGCGGTATCCCGGCGACTGGAAGCGGCAAAACCGCATGGCGATCGTCGGAGAGGGGATGATCCACATGGCCTGGCTCGCGATCGTCGGGTGCTTCTCGGTCAACGGCGTCGCGGCCCTCCATACCGAGCTCCTCAAGACGGTCGAGCTCGCCGACTGGTACGACCTCTATCCGGCGAAGTTCAACAACAAGACGAACGGCGTCACCCAGCGGCGCTGGCTCCTCTCCGCGAATCCGCGCCTCGCGGCGTTCATCACGAAGAAGATCGGCCACGGCTGGGAGAAGGACCTCTCGCGCCTCAAGGGCCTCGAGGCCTTCGCGGACGACGCGGCGACCCTCGACGAGTTCATGGCGATCAAGCGCGAGAACAAGGTCGCGCTCGCGAAATACCTCAAGGACACGCAGAACATCTTCATCGACCCGGACTCGGTCTTCGACGTCCAGATCAAGCGGCTCCACGAGTACAAGCGGCAGCTCCTCAACATCCTCCACGTGATGAGCCTCTACAACCGGATTCTCGCGGACCCGTCGTTCAAGCCGGTTCCCCAGACCTTCATCTTCGGGGCGAAGGCCGCGTCGGGCTACCGGCGCGCGAAGAGCATCATCAAGCTCATCAACGCGGTCGCCGACCGCGTGAACAACGACCACCGCGTCCGCGGGCTCGTGCGCGTTGTGTTCGTCGAGAACTACCGCGTCTCCCTCGCCGAGCGGCTCTTCCCCGCCTCCGACGTCTCCGAGCAGATATCGACGGCCGGCAAGGAAGCCTCGGGCACCGGCAACATGAAGTTCATGCTGAACGGCGCGGTCACGATCGGCACCCTCGACGGCGCGAACATCGAGATTGTCGAGGAAGTCGGCGACGAGAACGCGTTCATCTTCGGCCTCACGGCCGCGGAGATTCAGGCGATCGAGGCCGAGCACAGCTACAACCCGCAGGACTTCCTCACGCGGAACCCCGCGCTCGCCGAGGTCCTTTCCCAGCTCACCGACGGGACTTGGGGCCAAGGCGCCGACAATCTCTTCCGCGAGCTTTCGGATTCCCTCGTGTACGGCGTCGAGGGCCAGCGCCCGGACGTCTACTACGTGCTCGCGGATTTTGACGCGTACGCGCGCGCGCACGAGGAGCTCAGCCTCGCCTATGCCGATAAGCGCCGGTGGGCCAAGATGGCCTTCCTCAACGTCGCGCGCTCGGGCAAGTTCAGCTCGGACCGAACCATCGAGGAGTACGTGCGGGATATCTGGAAATTGCGGAAAACCGTGGTGCGTTAGGCGAAATGTAGTACAATGGAAAGCAAGGAGCCCTTCATGAAGAAACCCCCGTTCGCCGTACTTTCCTTCGCGCTTACCCTGCTGCTCGTTTCGCAAGCGGCGCTTTTCGCCCAATCCGCGCCGAAGAAGGTCCTTTCCTCCAAGGATGTCGACGCGTTTGCCGCCAATTTCGAAAAGCTGAACGGGGACCTCGACGCCCTCGGCGATAAGTACGAGAGCGTTTTCGCGACCGACGAGAACGCCACGCCCGCGGAGATACTCGCGAAGCTCCGCGCGACGAAGGTTCCCCCCGAGATTCAGGATATTCTCAAGAAAAACGGCCTTGGCGAGAACGGGTTCGAGAAGCTCATGGTCATCACGATCGGCTTTTCCGCCCTCGAGATGGAATCCTACCTGAACGATCAGCAGGCTCAGTATGGCTCTTCCTCCGAGTTTCAGCCGTACATCGATAAGGGCATGACCCAGGTCAAGGAGCTGAAGGCCGCGATCCACGCGGACGACCTCGCGCTTCTTACCGCCAAGCGCGATGTCCTGTACCCGCTATTGATGGCGGACGCCGGCGCCGATGAGCAGTTTTCCGCCGATTCAGCGAACTCCGGCAGCGCGCCGGGCGAGAAGGTCGCGCCCGGCGATGCGGATTACGTCGGCGACGAGGCGTCGGCGGATTCTGGGGACTGACAGACACCGAGAGCGCAGTCTTTCGCGCGTTTTCAAACGCGCCAAAAATGAGGGTTTTCCAGGCAACAATGGCCGGAAAGCCCTTTTTTTTCGTCTCGATGAAAGAAATGAAGGGAAAATGCAAATCTCTAATATACAAATCGGAAAAACGCGGATAAAATTGGGACGTTAGGGCTATAAGTATCAAAGATGATACAAAAAAGGTTACAAAGGCGTAATCTGGTTTGCTCAATGAGGAGTAATGTTATGGCTAACACGTACATTCAGGACGTTCTTGCCCAGGTAAAGGCACGGAACGCGAACGAACCGGAATTTCTGCAGGCGGTTGCGGAAGTTCTCGACACCCTCGAACCGGCCGTCAAGCAGATGCCGGAACTTCAGAAAAACGCGATTCTGGAACGCATGGTAGAACCCGAGCGGGTCATCATGTTCCGCGTGCCCTGGGTTAACGACTCGGGCAAGATTTGCGTAAACCGCGGATACCGCGTCCAGTTCTCGAGCGCGATCGGCCCCTATAAGGGCGGGCTTCGCCTCCATCCCTCCGTCAACCTCTCGATCCTCAAGTTCCTCGGATTCGAGCAGGTTCTCAAGAACAGCCTCACGACTCTTCCCATGGGCGGCGGCAAGGGCGGTTCGGACTTCGATCCCAAGGGTAAATCAGACGCCGAGGTCATGCGCTTCTGCCAGAGCTTCATGACCGAGCTCTATCGCCATATCGGCGCCGACACCGACGTACCCGCCGGCGACATCGGCGTCGGCGGACGCGAGATCGGCTATTTGTTCGGCCAATATAAGCGGCTTTCGAACGAGTTCACCGGCATCCTTACCGGAAAGGGACTCAGCTACGGCGGATCGCTCATCCGTCCCGAGGCGACCGGCTACGGCTGCGTCTACTTCGCCGAGAACATGCTCGCCGTCAAGGGTGACGGCTTCAAGGGCAAGACCTGCGTCGTCTCCGGTTCCGGAAACGTCGCGCAGTACACCGTCGAGAAGATCAACCAGCTCGGCGGCAAGGTCGTCACGCTCTCCGACTCCGACGGCTATGTCTATGACGCCGACGGGATCGACGCGGAGAAGCTCGCCTTCGTCATGGAACTCAAGAACGTCAAGCGCGGCCGCATCAGTGAGTACGCGAAGAAGTTCCCGAAGGCGACCTATACCGCCGGCAAGCGCCCCTGGGAGGTCAAGTGCGACTGCGCGTTCCCGAGCGCGACCCAGAACGAGATCTCCGGCAAGGACGCGGAAGCCCTCGTTAAGAACGGCTGCAAGCTCGTCGCCGAGGGCGCGAACATGCCCTCGACCCCCGAGGCCATCGAGGTATTCCAGAAGGCGAAGCTCCTCTACGCCCCCGGGAAGGCCTCGAACGCCGGCGGCGTCGCCACGAGCGGCCTCGAGATGAGCCAGAACTCCATGCGCCTTTCCTGGACCCGCGACGAGGTTGACGCGCGGCTTAAGGGCATCATGAAGAACATCCACGACAACGCCTACGGCGCGGCCAAGCGCTTCGGCGACGAGGGCAACTACGTCATGGGCGCGAACATCGCCGGCTTCCTCAAGGTCGCCGACGCCATGATCGCCCACGGGGTGGTGTAATACTCGCGTTTCGAAGCCTTAGGCGCGGGGGCTTCCCCGCGCGAGGCTGTAAGGGGCGGCGGACCTTTGGTTCGCCGCCCTTTTTTGCATTCGGGCTTTTCCTGAATTACACTTGAGCTGACTGCCGCCATTGGCGAGAAACGCGAGGTGTCATGAAGCCCGATCTCAACACGATCCTGTTGCTGCTCGTCATCTTCAACGTTCTCCAGGTGATCGCCTTTGTGCTCAATTACCTGACCGACCGCGCGCGGCGCGGCTCGCGGGAGTGGATACTCTGGAGCCTGTGCTTTACCGCCGGATTCCTCCTCATCTTTCTCAGGCGGTCGATCCCCCCGCCCTTTACCCGTCTTGCCGTCGCGCTCTCGAACGCGTTCCTTTTCGGCGGGTACCTTTTCCTCTACGTCGGCATTGAGCGCTTCCTTGAGATTCGGCCGCGCAAGGCCTTTATCGTCTCCGTTACGGCGTTTTTCGCCGTGGGTTCCGTCGTGGCGAACGCGGTGCTCGTCGACGGTAACTTGAGCGCGACGGTCCTGTACCTTTCGCTCGCGTGCGTTATCCTTTTCATGGCGGTTCCGCTGTGGCGCCGGAGCCTTTCGTGCATCCGGGTCTCGGCTCGCTTTTTCGCGACCTTGCTCTTCGTCCAGGCCGTCTATCTCGTCGCGCGCTCGGTCCTCGCGTATACCGCCGTCTCGAACCTCGCCTTTTTCGAGTCGTCCGCCCCTCAGATTGCCTTGTTTCTCGTCCCCCTGTGCATGGGGTATCTGTGGTCGGTCTCGATCGTCATCATGCTGAACCACGCGAAGGCGAACGAGTACCGGGAGGCGCGGGCGAACCAGGAGCTCATTTTCAACACCCATCCCGACGCGGTATGGATTACCAATCTCACCGACGAGCGGATCGAGGACGTCAACGACGGCTTTACCCGCATAACGGGATTCGGGCGGAAGGACGCGATCGGCAAGACCACGGCCGAGCTCGGGTTTTGGAAGGATTGCGGGGATCGCGCGCAGGCAATCCGCACGGTGCGCGAGCGGGGTTCCTTCGAGGACCTCGAGGCCTCGTTCCTGACGAAGGCGGGGGAGCCCAAGCGCGGCATCGTCTCGTCACGAATCATCGCGCTCCGGGGCCAGGCGATGCTCGTGAGCGCCATGCACGACATCACCGCGCGCATCGAGATGGAGGCGGCCCTCAAGGCGAGCGAGGAGAAGTTCCGCCTCCTCATCGAGAATAGCTATGACGTCATGTATACCCTTGATCCCGCGGGCGTGATTACCTTCGTCTCCCCGGTATGGAAGCGGCTTCTCGGCCACGAGGTCAGCGAGGTCGTCGGAAGGCCGTTCCGCGACTTTGTCCATCCCGATGATCTCGCCGCGTGCAAGGAATTTCTTACGACGATGGCCGAGACGCGCGAGCGCCAAGCCGGCGTCGAGTACCGCGTGCTCCATCGGAACGGCTACTGGCTCTGGCATACCTCGAGCGCGGTTCCCTTCTTCGCGGAGAGCGGGACGCTCCGGGGCTTTTACGGAATCGCCCGCGACATCACCGAGCGGCGGGAATTCCAAAAGGAGCTCGAGCTTCAGGCAACGACGGACGAGCTCACCGGGCTCACGAACCGGAGGCGGTTTCTCTCGCTCGCCCAGGCGGAGCTCAAGCGCGCGCAGCGCATGAACCGCGCCCTCTCGCTCGCCTTGATCGACATCGACCACTTTAAGGAAATAAACGATACCTGGGGCCACGGCGTCGGCGACCAAGCGCTCCGGACCTTCGCGAGCATCATCCAGGGGCACATCAGGGAGATGGATATCCTTTCCCGGTTCGGCGGGGACGAGTTCGTGATCCTCTTCCCCGAGACGGATTCAAGCCGCGCCTCCGTCGTCCTCGAGAGGCTTCAGGAAGCCCTCGCCCGGACGCCGTTCGAGGCGGTTAAGCCGCCTGCCTTCTTAAGCGTCAGCGCAGGGCTCACGAGCCTCGTCGAGTCCTCGCGCGATGGCATCGATACCCTCGACGCGATCCTCGGCCGCGCCGACAAGGCGCTCTACGCGGCGAAGGAAGCGGGTCGCAAGCGCTTCTCTGTGCTCTAGTAACTTAAGTGCTATACTTATGCGAAAGGAGAGAAGGCCATGTGCGTGACGGTTCAGTACCATCGGGAGTTCCACCTTCCCGGCGAGACGCTCGCGATTAAGCAGGAGCTCGTTTCGCCCGAGGAGTATATCGATTTTCTCAAGCGCACGGACTTAGGGAGCCAGTACCCGAAGGAAGACTTCACCCACCGGATCGCCGACCTCGTGCGAAACGTGCAGATCAGCCTCATCGCCCGCGACAAGGCCTCGCGCGTCGTCGGCGCCTGCTTCGGGCTCACCGACTTTTCGTACTGGCTCTTCATCACCGATCTCGGCGTCGACCGCGCATACGTGCGTTCCGGGCTCGGGCGGGAGCTCATGCGCGTCGCCCATGACCTTTCGGGCGGCGAGCGGAAGATCATCCTCCTCACCTACGCGAACGCGCTCGCGGTACCGTTTTACGAAAAGATCGGGATGAGCCACGCGGAGAGCGTGATGGTCAAGGACGCGGTCGACTGGACCTCATTCACCGTCGAGTGATTCCGCCGGGGGCTCACGCGCCGCGTGTTCATGCGCCGCGCCGCGTGCTAACCCCCCGCGATCTGTGCTTAAATCCCGCGCAGTCGATTCGCCTTCGAGTTGTAGACCGCGCCGCCCGACTTCCCGTAGGCGTCGAGAATCGCCGAAGCCTCGATCCTGAGGATATCCGTTTGCACCGCGATCCCCCGCCGCTCGAGCTCTGCCCGCCAATCGGGCGGGATCGGGCCCTCGTCGAACCCCGCGTATCGCTCGACGTCCTCGCGCCGGGCGCCGATCAGGAGCGCGCGCACCCCCGACCACACGACCGCGCCGAGGCACATCGCGCACGGCGCAGCGCTCGAGACGAGCTCGAGGTTCGCGGGCCCGAGATCCCAGCTCCCCGCACCGCGCTCGGCGAGGGTGAGCGCCATGATCTCGGCGTGAGCGATCGAGGCGCTCTCGCCCACCACGCGGTTTACCCCGCAGGAGACGAGCTCTCGCGTCGCGACCGAGAAGACCGCCGCGCCGAAGGGACCGCCCGTGCCGCGCCTGGCGTTCTCCGCCGAAAGCGCGATCGCGAACGCCATCCGTCCCTCGGGCGTTTTGAAATCCCGAGGTCGCGCGGCGAGAAAGCCCTTAAGCCAGGGCGGCATGGCGATCGTAAAACGTTCCATCATCTCACGCTTAAGTGTAGTCCCCCCGGCGCATCAATGCCATGGAACACGAAGCGGCTTTCGCGCTATACTATGCGGTACCGTGTACTTGATTGAGGAGCGTGCAATGCTGGAAGAAATACGGAAGGATCTTGGCGCCGCGCTTGAGGAACTCTACGCCGCGTCGCGGGTTGAGAAAGAGGGGATTCTCGTCATTGGGTGCAGCACGAGCGAAGTGCTCGGAAAAAAGATAGGGACCGCGGGAAGCGAGGACGCCGCGCGCGCGATCTGGGAAACGGCCTGGAGCTTTTGCGCCAAGCATGGGCTCTTCGTCGCGGCGCAATGCTGCGAGCACCTGAACCGCTCGCTCGTCGTCGAGAAGGCGCTCATGAGTTCGCGTGGCCTCAAGCGAGTCAACGCGATCCCCCGGCGCGAGGCGGGCGGCGCGTTCGCGACCGCGGCCTACGCGGGCATGGAAGAGCCGGTCCTCGTCGAAAGCGTCGTCGCGGACATCGGGCTCGATATCGGCGGAACCTTAATCGGCATGCATATCAGGCCGGTCGTCGTCCCCGTCAGGGTGAGCGTCTCGCGCATCGGCGAGGCCTCGCTCATCCTCGCCCGGAGCCGCTGCCCGTACGTCGGCGGAGAGCGCGCGCGCTACGATTCTACCCTCGCATGAGGGCGCGCTCGCTTGACGGCGCGCGGCGCCCGGGGTATGATTAACTCATGGATATCGCGGAACTCTCGACGGTCATGTCCCAAAATCGCGTTCAGGAAGCCGCTTCGACCGAAGTGCTCAAGCTCGCCATGGACGGCGCCCAGGCGCAAGGCGCGGGCATCGTTTCCATGATGGACTCAGCGCGCGCGATAACCGATCCCACCCTCGGGAATCGCGTCGATCTTCTCGCCTGACCTCGAACGAACGATTTTTTTGCGCGGAAAATAATCCCGGCTTCGTGGCCGGGTTTTTTATTTTAAACGTGATGGAGAAAAGAAAGGGGATGAGGCAGGAGGCTTCAGGATCGGCGCGGGCGGGTCGTTCGGAGCCGCCTCAAACGGAAGTCATCGAAGGGGCGGAGGCTCCTTTCGCTCGGTTGACATTCGGCGCCGAAACGGACAATCTTGACGGAGCTTTTCGATCGGGAGGGACCCATGCGTTCGCACGAAATCGACTATGAGCTCATCGGCGATGACCTGCAGATCATCGAGATCGAGCTCGATCAGGGAGAGACCGTCATCGCCGAGGCGGGCGCCATGAACTATATGGAGGACGGCATCGACTTCGAGGCACGGCTCGGGGACGGCTCCGTCGCCGACCAGGGTATGCTCGGCAAGCTCCTCGACATGGGGAAGCGCGCGATCACCGGCGAGTCCCTGTTCCTCACCCATTTCACAAACCGCGTCGCCGGCAAGAGGCGCGTCGCGTTCGCCGCCCCCTATCCGGGAAAGATCGTCCCGCTCGATCTTGCGAAGCTCGGCGGCCGCTTTACCTGCCAGAAGGACGCGTTCCTCTGCGCGGCGTTCGGGACTCGGTTCGACATCGCCTTCACGAAGCGGCTTGGCACCGGTTTCTTCGGCGGCGAGGGCTTCATCCTCGAGTCGCTCTCGGGCGACGGAAAGGCCTTCGTGCACGCGGGAGGAACCGTCGTCGAGAAGCATCTTTCGGGCGAGACCATCCGCGTCGACACCGGCTGCATCGTCGGCTTCACCGACGGGATCGACTACTCGATCGCGCGCGCGGGAAACCTCAAGTCGATGTTCTTCGGCGGCGAGGGGCTGTTCCTCGCGACGCTTTCGGGCACGGGTACCGTGTACCTCCAGAGCCTTCCGTTCTCGCGACTCGCGGACCGCGTCCTCGAACACGCGCCGCGGGCACTCGGCAGCTCGCAGGACGAGGGTTCCGTACTCGGCGGCCTCGGGCGGCTCTTCGAGCGCTGACGCTGTTCCTTGGGCGCCGGCGTTATGGCTACGACGCCGGTACGGCGCTGACGAACGGTGATGCGCCGCTGATTATTCGCACTTTTAGGTGAGGGGGATTTGATTATGAAGAAAAAGTCATTCGTCGCGGCCTTCGTCGCGGCGCTTTGCATACTCTCGGCTCGCGGGGCCTATGCCGCCGACAGCGTCTTTTACGGCTCGAGGGAGGCGCGGGTAACGCGCTCGGGCGAGCTCGCCTCGAAGGCGGACGTGTACACGATCGAGGTCGGGGGAAAGCCCATCGTCATCGACGCGATGGGAAACCTCAAGGGTACCGCCGGGCTTAAGATCGAGGCGAAGGACCTCGAGATCTTTTTCATCACCGACGTTCAGTACGTGAGCCTTCCCGACCGAACGATCCTCTCCGTGGACTTCGGAAACGGCGACTACGCGACGGGCGCGTTTTACGTACTCGGCAACGCGCTCGACAAGAACCCCACGTTCCTCGCGTACTCACCCCGGATCAAGGCCGGGCAGTTCGCGTCGAACGGCAAGTACGCCTTCGAGGCGACGCACGACACCTATCGGCTCATCGACGTCGACGCCCGGAAGATCGTGTACGAGCGGCGCGTCGTCACCGACGGCGACATCCGCTACGACAATCGGCTCTCGTACGAGGGACCGGGCGCGATCAGGGTCCGCTTCTACCATTACGTCGGCGCGGAACGCGAAAGCGGCACCGCGCTCATCGACGCGATGACCGGGAAAGACCGTTAGCGCCGGTGACGCGCGGTATTTCGTGAGATCGGAAAAACCCGCCCTCCGCGTCGCGTCGTTCAACGCGGAGAACTTCTATCTCCTCCTCGACGCGGAGTACACCCGGCTCGAGCTCGAGGCGATCGACGAGACCGGCTATCTCGCGATGAACTCGTCGATATTCAACCCGAACAAGAGCCGCGCGAAGATCGCCGAGATCGCGCGCGTCATCCTCGAACATGATTTCGACCTTGTCGGTCTTTGCGAGGTCGGCGGGATGGAAACCCTCGTCGCCTTTAACCGCATCTACCTCGACGGGCGCTACGACTGCCATCTCCACGAGGAGAACTCGCGGCGCGGCATCTTCGTCGGGGCGCTCCTTAAGAAAGGGCGCTTTCCCGGCGCGCGCGCCCGGAACGTCTCGGGGAATTTCTCTCGCAACCTCCTGAGGCTCGACCTCGGCCGCTCGGGCGGCGGGCTCGAGGTGTTCGTCGTGCACCTCAAGAGCCAATACGGCGACGACCGCGGGATCGGTCAGCGGCTTCGCGAGGTCTCGCGGCTCGCTTCCGTCGTGCGGCATCGGCGATGCGTGGTCATGGGGGACTTTAACGGAATCCTCATCCCGGGGCAGAGCCAATTTGAGTACGACGAGTTTCTCTCTCTTCCCCTGCGCGACGTCCTTGAGGCCGTCGGCGTTCCCCCGGAAAGCAGGCGCACCCACTATCATTTCTCGCCCGAGCCCTCCTTCGCGCAGCTCGATTACATCTTCTGCACGGAGGACATCGAGGTTCTCGAGGCCGGCGTGATCGAGGAGGAGATCCCGGTGAACCGCGAGATGCGCGACCTGCTTCCCTCCGACCATCTCTTCATTCAGGCGACGATCAGGCCCTCGTGATCCGCCTCGAGATATTCAAAGACCGCGCCTCCGGGCTATACTGATTCAACGGAAAGGAATGACGAAGCATGAAAGCAGTGATTTTTGATATGGACGGCGTGCTCGTGGACAGCGAGCCGCTTCATTACGAGTCTGACAGCGAGCTCTTGAGGCGTCTCGGCATCTCGGTGCCCGACGGGTATCTCGACCGCTTTATCGGCATGTCGAACCCCGCGATATGGGAAGAGATAGCGAACGAGTTCAAGATCCAAAAGGACGTGCGGGAAATCCTGAACGCCCAGCTTTCGCTCAAGCTCAAGCTCCTCAAGCGCGCCGAGGTCAAGCCCATCGACGGGATACCGGAACTCCTCAAAGAGATCAGACGCGCGGGGCTCCCGGTCGCCGTCGCCTCGTCGTCCTCGTCGATCTTCATCAAGGAAGTCCTCAAGCGCATTGGCGTCGACCGCCTCATCGACGGGTTCGTGTCGGGAGAAAGCGTTGCCCGCAGCAAGCCCGAGCCCGACGTCTTCCTCAAGGCGGCCGAGTTCCTCGGCGTCGAGCCGGCGGACTGCGTCGTCATCGAGGACTCTAAGAACGGGACGATCGCGGCGAAGCGCGCCGGCATGAAGTGCGTCGGTTTCAATAATCCCCATCCGGGCAACCAGGACCTTTCGGCCGCGGACTTGGTCATCGACGATTTTCGGAAACTCACCCTGAAGGCGTTAAGCGCGGTTTGAGAAATCCCTGCCTCGCGCGCGATTCCGTGATATCCTGATGCCTGGCGTGTTCTGAACGCACGGAGGCTGCCATGACGAAGCGTTTCCTCGGTATCGCGCTCTGCGCCTTTTTGGGCGCGTCCCTTTTCGCGCTTGACGTGCAGAAGGACATCATCGATCGGTCGCGGACGTACGTCGGCTGCGCCTACTCGACCGGCGGGACGCGGCCGCCCGAGTTCGACTGTTCGGGCTTCGTCGGCTACATCCTGCGCCCCTTCGTCCCGGGCCTTCCCCGCCTTTCGCGCGATATGGCCGACTCAGGCACGCCGATCGCGAAGGACGCGCTCGAGCCCGGCGACCTCGTCTTCTTCGCGACGACGCAGGTGCCCGGCGCGATCTCGCACGTCGCCCTCTATATCGGCGGGGGCTCGATCATCCACGCGATATCCGATGGCCCCGAACGCGGCGTCCACGTAACCCCGCTCGGCGCGCGCTATTGGCAAACCCATTTCGCGAGCGCCGTCCGCGTACTGCCGCCGTCGGCCTCTGCCTCAGGCGAAACGGCGTCCGCGGCGCCTGCAAAAACCGCGTCCGCTCAGTCCGCCGCACCCGCGCCAAAGAGCGCAGCAACTACCCCGAAGCCTGCCGCTACTACCGCTAAGTCTAGCGCGACCGCACCGAAATCCGGCGCGGCGGCACCGAAGCCCGCGACGGCCGATACGAGCCCGTCTCCCGCGAAACCTGCCGTGCCCGCGCCGAAGGGCGCGCCCGAGACCGCGGCCAGCGCTCCCTCTCCGTGGGACACCTGGAACGGGTACATTCGGGGTGACTATGAGCAATGGAAGGCGCAGGAGCAGCGAAAGCTCGAGGCGCAGGAAAAGGCCTACGACAAGAATAAGGAAAAAAGCGATTTTGACGAATGGAAGAAGGCGAACGGGGAGTGATGGCGTCGCGAAGCGTGAACCCGTAGGTCCCCGCCTCGCGCACGTCGCTTGCTAGCGGTTCGTTACTGACCGTGGGTGCACGAGTGATCGGAGCCATGGCCCGCGCATCCGATATGCGAATCGGCAAGCTCTCCGTTCGCGAATGCCTGGGCCGCCTTTCGCGCGTCGCCCGAGGCTCCGCGGATGACCGCGATTCCGTGCGAGCCAAGGACGCGTACCGCCCCGTCGCCCATGTTCCCGGCGACCATGTGCGTGACCCCCGCCGCGGCGAGGTCGACGGCGACACCCGATTTGCAACCGCATCCCTCGGGCGAGGGGATCGTTTTCTCTTCAGTCAGGTTCGCGCCGTTTACGGCGAACACGAGAAATTCCTTGCAATGCCCGAAGTGCTCATCGATGAGTCCGTCGCGCGACGGTACCGCTATTTTCATGTGTGTCTCTCCTTTTCGCGTAACCGAAATATCTCCCCCCTCGATGCGGAGGGCCTTGCCGTTCAGGATCGCGTCGGCGACCTTTCGCCGCGCAGACTCGACGATCCGGCCGAAGGTCGGCCGCGAAACGCCCATGCGCCGCGCTGCCGCTTCCTGATAGAGCCCCTCAAGGTCCGCGAGCCTGAGCGCCTCCGCCTCGTCTGGGGCGAGGACGCTTTCCTCGAGCTCGCGCGCCGGAACGCCTGAGGGTTTAAAAACCCGCGCGGGGATCTCCGCGCAAAGGTAGCGCTCGTTCAAGGGGCGCGGCATTACCACGTTTCCTTTTGTTGAGTTCTGAACATATGACCATAATACTGGAGAAGCGGCCGATCGTCAAGCCAATGCCCGACCACCAAATTCCTGGTATATGGTCTCGCGCCGAAAAATGCGATATAAAAAAATAACCCACAAACTCTCTCGAATAAGGCGGTCGTATGAAGAATTTGCGCATTCCTCGCGTCCTAGTCCCGACGATTTTTTTTGCCCTGGCGCTCGCCCTTGTCTCCTGCTCAGGCGGTCCCCGATCGAGCAAGGAAGCGCGAAAGGCGCTTGCCGAGAAGCGGTACGGCATCGTCGACTCGTTCACTTCAAAGGCCCTGGCGGTTTCCGCATTAAAAGAAAACGCGACGCGGCCCATCCAGATCACCCTCCCGCCTTCATACTACGCGAACCCGAAACTTCGCTATCCGGTCCTCTATTTCCTGCACGGACACAGCGAGGGTCCCGGCTCGCTCTTCAAGAACGGGAAGTACATCGCGAAGCTGATGGCCGATAAGGCGATACCGGAGATGATCATCGTCGAGCCGGACGGTTCGACGCGCTATGGCGGCGGGTTTTACGCGAACTCGCCCATGACGGGAAATTACGAAGACTACCTCACCGGGGAACTCATCGCGTTCATCGACGCCAACTACCGCACGATCCCCGAGGCCTCGGCGCGGGGCATCGCGGGGTTTTCGATGGGCGGGTTCGGCGCGCTCGCGCGGGCCATGGGTCATCCCGACCTCTACGGCGCGGTGTACGCGTTCGCGCCCGGGGTGCTCGCGCCCGAGGGTCTTCCGGTCGCCATGGAGGCATGGAACGACGACGCGCAATTCCTGAACGCGTATGCCTCCGTATTCTCCCCGACGCCGGGCGCGGCCGAGCCTGGGCGGATTCCCCGGTTTGACGGCACCGACGCGGATCGCGCGACGATCGCCGACTGGTACTCGGGCTTCGGCGACTGGGACAAAAAGATCGCCGCGTACCGCGCGAAGGGCGCGAAGCTCAAGGCGATCAAGATCGCGTATGGACGGAACGACGAGTATCGGTTTATCCGCGAGGGATGCGAGTACCTGCACGACGCGCTCGATCAGGCGGGTATCGCGCACGAGTTCTCGCAGGTCTCGGGCGGGCATCGGCTTGGGGTGTCGCTCGTCGTCGAGGATATCCTGCCGTTTATCGGCGCTCACCTCGCGACGCCCGGTCTTCCCCCTTCTCGGTAGTGCCCTTCCGCGCCCGCGCGGCGGGCAACTCTTTCGCGCCGGGCGACGCTCTTGCCCCTTGCGGGGGCATTGCCCCGTTTTCGACCGCGAAGGGCGCAGGCGTGGCGGACTCATGTCCCTGTTCCCAAACCTGCGACCAATTCCACAGCGAGGTCAGGACCGGCGCGAGCGCCTTTCCCTTTTCGGTAAGGGCGTACTCGTAGCGGGGCGGATGCTCCTGATAGAGGCTTTTCACGACGAGCTCGGCTTCCTCGAGGTACGAGAGCCTTTGCGCGAGGATGTTCGTCGTGATCCGCTCCGGCCCGGAAAGGAATTCCTGGTAGCGCTTTTTCCCCAAGAAGATGTCCCGAACGACGACGAGAGTCCAGCGGTCCCCGATGACGTCGAGGGCTGTTGCGATGGGGCAGGGTGATCGATGCGCGCTATCTTTCATACCGTAATAATACCCTAAAGGCTTGCAAAAAGAAAGTGACTGTGCTATACCTTGCGTATGGAGACTTGCAACTTGCAAGCGACAAGGAGAAAAGTATGGAAAAAGCATGGACGAAAACGGAAGCGGGAGCGCTCGCGGAACTGAAGCGAACCGAGCTTAAGGAAACCCTCGGGATGACGGGCGCGGAGATTTCGCTGAACCGTCTCGGGGCCGGGCAGGCGATCCCCTTTATCCACAGGCATCGGGAGAACGAGGAGGTGTACCTCGTGCTCTCCGGAACGGGAGAGTTTTGGCTTGACGGGGAAATTATCCCGGTACGCGAAGGCTCGTGCCTGAAGGTCTCTCCCTCGGTCGGCCGCTCGCTTCGGGCGTCGGCGGATAGCGCGCTCACGTACGCGTGCGTACAGGCCGCCGCGAACTCCCTGAAGGCCTACACGAGAACCGACGGCGTCCTCCTTGAAGAGAAAACGGGTTGGTGATCTTTACGGCGCCGATCGCCTTTCGCTAGAGAAGGGCGATCGCGTCGCGAAGGTCGTCGACTACCATGGCGCTATCGCGATACCCGTCGGCGATGGCTTGATGCCCGGCGGTGTAGAGCGCGCAGCGGGCGCCGATCGCCTGCGCGACCTCGAGGTCGTGCAGGGAATCGCCGATCATGACGACGTCCCGTCCCTCGGTCGGTTGCTTTTCCATCCACCCTGCGGCGAGGTCTGCCTTTGACGTGGCGTAGATATGCCCGATCCCAAGTATCTCCGAAAAATACGATTCAAGCGGATAGGCTCCGACCTGTCTGAGAAGATTATCTTGCTTTGACGCCGAAAGGAGTATCTGCCTGAACCCGCGCCTCCGCGCCTCTTCGAGGGCGGCAAGGGCGCTCGGCGCGAGCGCGCAGCCTTCGCTCGCCTTTTGGTAGAGGCCGATGAACTCCCGCGCGAGAACCTCGAACGGCGTCTTCTCGAAATCGAAACCGCACTTCCGGTAATAGTCCTGGACGGGAAAGCAAAACGTACGCCGGTACGCCGCGGCGTTCGCGAACTCGGGGAGCTCGTTTTTCCTGAGGATCGCGTTGATGCACTCGATGCAGACGGCGACGTCGTCGAGCAGCGTGCCGTTCCAGTCCCAAATGATCGTCTTCATCGCGGTCAGTATAGCCCGGATGCGATCGCGGGGACAACGGCGCGTCTCGCGCTCCGCATGCGGAGATGGTATACTTGATCGCAAAGGGCGGTTTCCCGATCGCGTTTGCCGCCCAAAGGACGTATCCCGTGCGGAAATATATGTATATCGCGCTCTGCTTTCTTATCGCCGCGCTCCCGGTTTTCGCGGAATCCTCGGAGCTCTTTCTCTACGTGCCCACCGACGACGAGATGGGCCGCTTCATGGGGATGCATCAGTTCCTACGCGAATGGGACGAGAACAAGCGGGACGTGGACGCGAAGGCGCTCGACGCGCTCTATTCCGCGAACGTCGGCAAGAACACGTTGAACGGCCTTCAGTTTGAGGCGTTCTTGCGGAATACCAAGAACGCCGCCGTTCGCAAGGAGGTCCTCGACTACCTGGACGCCCATGCGCTCGCCGACCCGTTCGCGGCCTGCCTGAAAAAGCTCTATGCCGCGAAGGAGTTGCCGCAGGAATCGGGCGGGACAGCCGCGCGCCGCTACTCTTATCAAGACGAGGAGTTCGACGAGGATATCGACCTTTTCGATTTTTACGAGACGGGGTTCTTCGACCAAAAGCTCGGCCTGCTCCTTTTCGATAACGGATGGGAGCAGGTATCGCTCAACGGCGGGACGCCCGCGAAGCCCGAAGCCTCTGCGGCGCCTGATGTAGCCGCGGAGGGCGCTGCCGCCGCTGAGGGCAAGGCTCAGGATGCCGCCGCTGCGGAGAGCAAAGCCCCAGCCGCCGCGCCGTCCGTCGAAAGCTTTTATCTTATCTACGGCGGCGGGACGAGCACTATGACCGTGTACTGCAAGAAGTACGCGCGGCTGCCGGAGGCGAAGATCGCCGAAGTCCTCGCAGCGGAACCGTTTCCCGCAAAATACGAAGGCTGGAAGGCGTTCGGCCTTGACGCGAAGGGCATCCTCGCGGGCTCGGGCGCGAGTAAGTATATCGTCGCGTACGGCGTCGGCCCCGACACGATTCCCGGCATCGACTCGGGCGCGTTCAACGCGTACCTCTATGACGACAAGACCGAGACGCTCTACGAGATGAGCGCGTCGATCAACTTTTCCCCGATGAACGTCAACTACCCCACGCGCGACAGGATCTACAACTACGTGCTCTTCAATACCCTGTTCTGCTTCTTGAATAAGTGACGGCCGTTCGCGGCCGCCAGAAAGGGAGGATGCCATGGAAAGCTACCTGATTAAGGATACCACCCGGGAACAGCGGGAGGAGATCGTCCGAAGGTCCCTGAGCTCCGGGGGCGACGGATGCGAAGGCTGCTCGGGTTGCGGCGGCCTCGATCCCTTTGATCTCTATCAACCCTACATCGACGGGAAGAAGGAGATCGCGGAGATCACGCGGGAGTTTAACGCGAAGTACGTCCACGGTCGGTGATCCCCGGCATTCCTTTTTTTCTATGACGCCCGCGCGAGCCGGGTGTTTCCCTTCACGAGCGAGGCGCAGAGGGCCGCGACCGCGGCGAGCGATGCCGCGAGGAAGGTGAGGTGCAGCCCGCTCGTCGCCGCGGCGCCCGCCGCAACCGGCGCGGAACTCGCCGCCGAGCGAAGGGCCGCCGCCGCGCGCGAGGTACCCGCGTTGAATATCGCGCCCGAAAGCGCGACGCCTAATACCATCCCGATATTGCGCATCGTCGCGAGCGTGCCCGAGGCCGATCCGCGATGCTCGGCCGGAACCGAGCCCATCACCGCGCTGTTGTTCGGAGACTGGAACATGCCGGAGCCCGCGCCCGCGAGCGCCATCGCGACGATGATGTACCAGTACGGGGTATTCCCGTCGAGCCGCGAAAGGAGCGCGAGCGCCACCGCCATGACGGCCATCCCCGCCGAGCTGATGAAGCGGCTGTCGTGGCGGTCGGAGAAGCTCCCGCTCGCGGGCGCGGCGAGGATCGTCGCGATCGGCATCGGCATATAGAGGAGTCCCGTCATCGCCGGCGAGAGGGCGAGGATCTTCTGAAAGTAATACGGCGCGAGAAAGGCCATCATGAACTGGGCCGTGAAGTTAAAGGTGGTCGCCATGAGGCTCGCGCTGTAGACGCGATTCCGAAAGAGCCCGAGGCGAAGCATCGGCGCGAGGGTTTGTCGTTCCCAGGCGACGAAGGCCGCGCCGAGGGCGAGGCCGCAACCGAGCATGAGGGCGAAGGTCGAGCGGGAGAAACCGGCCGACGCGGAGAGGTCGAGCGGGAGAAGGATCAAAAAGAGCGCGGCGAAGACGAGGACGGCGCCGAACGCGTCGAAGCGCTGGGCGACTCGCGGCTTGTCGGCGGGAATGCCGCGCGCGGCGAGGATGGTCCCCGCGATGCCGATCGGGATATTGATGTAGAAAACGCTTTGCCATCCGAATGAGCCGACGAGGAAGCCCCCCGCGACCGGCCCGACGCAGCACGCGGAGGCGACCGCCACCGCGATGATCCCGAACGCCTTCCCGCGCCGCGCTGCGGGCACGTTGTTCGCGATGATCGCCGAGCTCGAGGAGAACATCATCGCGGCGCCGAGCGCCTGAACGACCCTGCTCGCGATAAGGAGA
>Ga0209098_1001947_pt1 | contig 18777 bp, 18 predicted proteins | sample AD_JPNHW1_MetaG_FD_184429 | JGI IMG/M metagenome (GOLD analysis project Ga0209098, IMG submission 184429) | Active sludge microbial communities of municipal wastewater-treating anaerobic digesters from Japan - AD_JPNHW1_MetaG (SPAdes) (version 2) | ecosystem: Engineered > Bioreactor > Anaerobic... | reverse complement strand
CGACTTTCTAACAAATAAAGGGTATAAGGTAACAATATCAACAACACAAAACGGTGTAGTAAAAACATATGTAAAAATATAAGTTCGGACTCTGCTTGTATAAATTCTTAAATAATAAAGGGTAACCATAAAAAAACATTAAACAAATTTTGAAAAAATATTATATTTTTGCAACCAATTAAATATGAAAAATGGAAACAACAGAATTAATTGGTTACATAGCAATGGCTTTTTTAGTGGTTTCTTTTCTCCCCAAACAGATAAGAAGAATTCGAATTATTAATTGTATAGGCTGTACATTTTTTGTTCTATATGGAATACTGTTAGGATGGAAATGGCCACTGATTGTATCGAATGGACTGATAGCGCTCATTCAGATCTATCATTTATTTTTCGCAAAAAACAAAGCCGTAGTTTAATAAATTACTAAAAATTCAGAGCGACCGGAAACATTACTATTGTTCCGGTCGTTTTGTTTACTCAAAATGTTAAGCAAAATCAACGCTGAGTATCGTTATATTGCCAAAACAACGAAACTTGTTACCTTTGTACTCTCTAAATGAATTATTTATGGATTTCAACTATGATGTAATTGTGATTGGTGCCGGACATGCCGGATGTGAAGCTGCTGCCGCCTCGGCCAACATGGGATCAAAAACGCTGCTTATCACTATGGATATGAATAAGATAGCACAGATGAGCTGCAATCCGGCTGTTGGCGGCATTGCCAAAGGTCAGATTGTGAGAGAAATCGATGCCTTGGGTGGACAAATGGGAATTGTAACTGACAAGAGTGCCATCCAGTTCCGCATGCTAAACCGTTCGAAAGGCCCAGCCATGTGGAGTCCACGTTCTCAAAGCGACCGACACAAATTCATACATGAATGGACTGAAATAGTATCAAATACTGATAATTTATATATCTGGCAGGACACTGTTAAGGAATTAATAATTGATAATAAACAGGTTACAGGTGTAAAAACGCTTCTTGGCGTTGAAATGAAGGCCAAATGTGTGGTTTTGACAGCAGGCACATTCCTGAGAGGATTGATTCATGTTGGAAAAATGCAAATTGACGGAGGACGTGTTTCTGAACCGGCATCATACGGCTTAACCGAGCAACTAAAATCCATCGGGTTCACAACCGACCGGATGAAAACCGGCACTCCCATGCGTATTGACGGACGAACGATCGATTTCAGTCAGTTGACCGAACAGGTTGGTGAGAATGATTTTCATAAATTCTCATATTTGAAAGAAGTCAAGCGTGAACTACCTCAGCAAAGTTGCTGGATTACCTATACCAATCAAAAAACCCATGAAATCCTTCACGGCGGATTGGAATTCTCACCGCTTTACAACGGACAGATAAAAAGCATCGGGCCCCGTTACTGTCCGAGTATCGAAACAAAAATAATTACCTTCGCCGACAAAAATGCTCACCAATTATTTCTTGAACCCGAAGGTGTCAATTCAAGAGAATGGTATGTGAACGGGTTCTCCTCTTCCCTACCCTGGCAGACACAAATTGCGGCGATACAAAGTGTAAAGGGGTTGGAAAAAGTTCAGCTTTATCGTCCCGGATACGCTATCGAATACGACTTTTTTGATCCTACCCAACTAAACCATTCACTCGAAACAAAGCGAATAAAAAATCTATTCTTTGCCGGTCAGGTGAATGGTACCACCGGTTATGAAGAAGCAGGCGGACAAGGTTTGATTGCAGGTATAAACGCTCATATCAACTGTCACGGTGGGGAAAATTTCACGCTGCTGCGTGACGAAGCGTATATTGGTGTGTTGATTGACGATTTGGTGACCAAGGGGGTTGACGAACCTTACCGTATGTTTACTTCGCGTGCCGAATACCGGTTACTGCTCCGGCAGGACGATGCCGATATGCGACTTACCGAACGCTCACATTCCATTGGTCTGGCAAAGAAAAACCGGTTGGATCAACTAACCTACAAAAAGGCAGAACAGGAAAAATTAATTTATTTTCTACGCAATACATCCATAAAACCACGGGAAATAAACAACTTCTTACTGTCTAAAAATTCTACGGAATTAGTACATGGGTGCAAAATATCTGACCTGGTTTTACGTCCTCAATTTGGGATAACGGAGCTGGCTCAGGCTGTTCCCGTATTAAGGGAAAAACTGGAAAGTATCTCCGAAATCAGTGAAGAAGTCAGCGAAAGCGTAGAAGTGATGTTGAAATATTCAGGCTATATTGAGCGCGAAAAACTGATCGCAGAGAAGCTTCAACGTCTCGAACATATCATCATCAGGGATAAAATTGACTACTCAACCGTTCAGTCACTATCGACAGAAGCCCGGCAAAAACTTGCCAGAATAAACCCCGAAACCATTGGGCAGGCAAGCAGAATACCGGGAATTTCTCCAAGCGACGTCAATATTTTGCTCGTTATGATGGGAAGATAATAACCATGTTCCACGTGGAACATAATCAACTTGCGCACAAAAGTGCTGAGTTGAATTTGTAAACTATTATATTGTAAAATAATCTATTGATTAATATTTGTTCCACGTGGAACGCTTTCGTTGTATGAAAATTTCATCCTCATTAAAAGAACAGATTAGGATGCTCCCCGAAAATCCGGGAGTATATCAGTATTTTAATGCCAACGAAGAAATAATATATGTGGGTAAGGCAAAGAACCTGAAAAAAAGAGTAAACTCATATTTCAACAAAATTCACGATGACAACAAAACAAATGTTCTGGTAAAAAACATTTCCTATCTTCGATATATTGTTGTTGACAGCGAAGAAAACGCCCTTCTGCTTGAAAATAATCTTATAAAGCAGTATCAACCGAGATATAATATTTTACTGAAAGATGGAAAAACATATCCAAGCATTTGTATTACCAATGAAGAATTTCCCCGAATTTTCAAAACAAGAAACATCAATAAAAAATGGGGACAATATTTCGGACCTTTCAGTTCGGGTTATACGATAAATTCTATCCTGGAAATTATCAACAAACTCTACCCTATCCGATCCTGTCATTTGGCTTTAACCGAACAAAGCATTGCGGCTGGAAAATTTAAAGTGTGCCTCGATTATCATATAAAAAAATGTAAAGGACCTTGCGAGGCATATCAAACCAGAAAAGAATATCAGGACAACATTAACGAAATAAAAAAAATTATTCAGGGCGACGCTAACGAAATAAGCAAACTTCTTTTCGCAAAGATGAAGAAACTGGCAGCTGAATATAAATTTGAAGAAGCAAATGAAATCAAGCAAAAATATGATTTGATTGAAAATTATAAATCAAAATCGATTATTGCGAATTCGGTGGTAAATAATACAGACGTTTTTGCTTATGCCGAGGATGAAAACGCTGCTTACGTGAATATTTTACGGGTGTCGAAGGGTGCGATTATTCAGGGTTATACTATTGAATATAAAAAAAGGATAGACGAAACAAAAGAGGATATACTTTCGATTGCAATCATTGAATTAAGAGAAAAACTTAACAGCAATTCTAAGGAAATAATAATACCTTTCCCTATCGAAATAGAATTTGCGTATATAAAGTTTATTGTTCCCCGGCGTGGTGATCGCAAAAAATTACTCGAACTGTCCGAACAAAATGTAAAACAATATAAACTTGAAAAACTCAAACAGACAGCAAAATTAAATCCTGATCAAAAGAGCATTCAGTTATTAACGGAAATTCAGCAAAAACTACATCTTGAAAAAATACCAATAACAATTGAGGCTTTCGATAATTCAAATATATCGGGATCCGATGCGGTTGCAGCCTGCGTGGTTTTCAAAAAAGCTAAACCTTCTAAAAAGGATTATCGTAAATATATAATAAAAACCGTTCAGGGTCCGGACGATTACGCATCGATGAAAGAAGTTGTTAAAAGACGCTATATACGAATGGTAAATGAAAACGCGCCTTTACCCGATTTGATAATTGCTGACGGAGGTATCGGTCAAATGGAGGTAATCCGGCAGGTGGTGGAAGATGAATTAAATCTTAAAATTCCTATTGCGGGACTTGCAAAAAATGATAAGCATAAAACCAGTGAATTGCTCTACGGTTTTCCTCCGAAAGAAATCGGGATGAAACCAAACGACACACTTTTCAAATTACTTGCATTTATTCAGGAAGAAGTTCATCGATTTGCGATTACTTTTCATCGGGACAAAAGAAGCAAAAATCAGACAGCTTCCGAACTTGATAATATTCGCGGTATTGGCGAAAAAACAAAAAATGAACTAATTAAACATTTTAAGAGCGTGAAAAGAATTAAATCATCTAATTTAGATGAACTTACAAAAATAATTGGAACTAACAGAGCATCAATTGTTTACAAATATTTTCACCCGGTTTTGAACGCCTGAGAATTGAATATTTTATTCTTTCCCGGCAAATTCCCGCAAATACAGAACGGAAAAACAACCAAATCATTAAAAAATCAGACACTAAAAAATAAAACGACTATGATGACTATTTTAGAAATAAAATCCATACAAACAATAAAATTTACTGCTAAACAATTTTTAACTTATCTGAAATCGAATAAGGAAACCGTTTATTGTTTCAACGGAAAAATGGGTGCCGGAAAAACTACGTTCATCAAAGCGATTTGTGAAGAGATGGGTGTAAAGGAAACAGTGAACAGTCCAACCTTCTCTATAGTGAATGAATATGAAGCGTCCGATGGCAGTATCATTTATCATTTCGACTGTTACCGGATCAATAAAATTCAGGAAGCTCTTGACCTGGGAGCAGAAGAATATTTATACAGCGGAAATTACTGCTTTATCGAATGGTCGGAAAACATTGCCTCTCTCCTACCCGACAATGCTGTGAATGTTGATATAGAAGAAACTGAAAATGGAATTCGGATGATAGTGATTTCTCCACTAAAATAAACGGCGATGAAACCAAAAAAGAAAAAAATCAACCCCATAAAGGATGTCTTAAAAGCTGCAAGAAAAGAAAGCCGTGAGGATGAAATTAAAGCCCATGGCAAGCCTGTTTTACACACTAAGGTTGCCCAGCCTAAAAACAAGTACAATCGCGGGAAAAACAAGAAAATTGATATTCCCGACGATTAATTTATATAAACAAATAACCCTGTTTGCAATTAAGCAGACAGGGATATTTGTTTATCAGTCCTATATCTCTACCAGATTGAAGCTCTTAGTTCAGGTGCAACATACATTTTGTTAGTTTGCTTTACATTAAATGCATCGTACCAGGCTTGAATATGAGGTAAAGCGCCATTAACACGCCATTTTCCCAATGAGTGCGGATCGGATTTGGTGCGTTTAAGAATTTCTTCGGGACGAATATTTCCTGCCCAAACATTGGCATAGGCCAGGAAGAAACGTTGTTCAGGAGTAAATCCATCTTTTGTTTCAAGAGGAGAAGTTTTCAATACATTTTGCAGGGCATGATAAGAAACCTGTAATCCACCATGATCGGCGATATTTTCTCCAAGGGTGAATTTACCATTTGCTTTCACATTGGGTGCTACTTCAATTTTATCGAAATAGTCTGAAAGCACTTTGGCACGTGCATTAAATTTTTCGCCATCTTCCTTGGTCCACCAGTCTTTCAGGTTGCCATCCTTGTCAAACTGACGTCCCTGATCATCAAATCCGTGGGTCATTTCGTGACCAATAACCACGCCGATTGATCCATAATTGAATGCATCATCGGCTTGCATATCGAAGAACGGATATTGAAGAATACCTGCGGGGAAACAAATTTCGTTGGTAGATGGATTATAGTAAGCATTTACAGTTTGAGGTGTCATCAACCATTCATCTTTATCAACCGGTTTACCTATTTTAGCAAACATATAATCACTTTCGAATTTATTCGCTCTCTTTATATTTGCCCAGTAACTATCTTTTTGTATATCGAGCGAGGAATAATCGCGCCATTTGTCCGGATAACCAACTTTAATATGAAATGTTTTGAGTTTTTCCTGTGCTTTGGCTTTGGTGCTGTCGCCCATCCATTCAAGACCGTTAATACGTTCACCCAAAGCTGTTTGTAAGTTCTTAACCAACTGAACCATGCGCTCTTTTGATTTGGCGGGGAAATATTTTTTTACATACATCTGACCCACCGCTTCACCCAGTGAACCATCAACAGTGCTTACGGCTCGTTTCCAGCGTGGTTGTTGCTGTTCCTTACCGGAAAGAACCTTACCATAAAAATCGAAATTCATCTGATTAATATCATCACTCAGATAAGCGGCGGAAGCATCAATCAGTTTCCATTGCAGGTAAGCTTTCTGCGCTTCAATAGGCTCTGAGGCAATAATATTTCCAACTTCAACCAGATTTTCCTTTTGTGAAACAGAAAGTTCTTTTAGATTTTTTAGGTTGAACTTAGCTAAAAAAGTATTCCAGTCAATTTGAGGAACCATCTTTTGTAAATCAGCAACGGTCATTTTATTATAGTTGGCATGAGGATCGCGAAGTTTTACATTATCGTAAGCCGATTTTGCCAGACGAGTTTCAATTTTCATCACCGCATCACGACTTTTGGCAGCATCAGCGGGAGTAAATCCTTCTTTTTCGAACATAGCAGCCACATGAGCGGCATATTTATCGCGGATATTTTTGGTATTCGCATCATTTTCCAGGTAATAATCGCGTTCTCCAAGTCCTATCCCACCCTGATAAGTTTGTACCAGGTATTGATTACTGTTCATTGGATCTGCATCAACAAAAACATTAAAATATGGTGTTACACCATTCTGCATGAGTTCCGGAAGCAAGGCTATTAATTCTTTGGTATCTTTCAGAGCAGAAATTTTAGCAAGATCTGCCTTTATTGGTTCATAACCATCTTTGTTAAGTTTTACACTGTCCATAGCCAGGTTAAACAAATCGGCAATTTTCTGCTCAACTGTTCCTTTTGCAGCCGGTTTTGAGGCAATTCCTTCAATCAAGCCCCTGAGTTGTTCCCGGTTGTTTTCTGCCAGTTTGTCAAAACTTCCATAGCGTGAATACTCTCCGGTAAGTGGATTGGCTTTTTGCCAGCCTCCGGTAGCAAACTGATAGAAATCGTTTTGAGGTACGGCAGTGGTATCGAGATTTTCCGGTTTTACTCCGGCAGACTGACCAGTCTTTTGGCTGTTACAAGCAGTTGTCATAAGCAATGATGCGATAATTACGCTTCCGATTAGGGATGCAGATTTTAGTATTGACATAAATTTGTAGTTTAAATTAAAAACATAAATATAGTATTATGAAAAATGAATTCCATCAATGATGTCGAATAATTCTTTCAGTGTTTCGGTTCTCAGCATCGCTATTCGCGTATCCCTGAAATTGGGAATACCTTTGAATAAGGGTGTTGCAGCCAGATGACGACGCGAATGGAGTATTCCCTTTCTCTCGTCAAGCCAGTTTACTGCATCTAACACCTGCTGTTTTAGAATGTTCTTTTGCTCTTCAAAACTCATCGGGTTTAACTTTTCACCGGTCAGAAGATAATGTTTCATTTCTGCAAAAATCCACGGTTTGCCAATGCTGGCACGACCCACCATAACTGCATCAACTCCATACCTTTCAAAACATTCGGCTGCACGTTCAGGCGTAGTAACATCTCCGTTTCCAATGATAGGAATATGCATCCGCTGATTGTTCTTTACTTCTCCAATCAAGGTCCAGTCTGCGTCGCCTTTGTACATTTGTGAACGCGTACGCCCATGAATGGCTAACGCAGCTATACCGCAATCCTGCAATTGCTCGGCTAAATCTATGATCACTTTATTATCCTCATCCCAACCGAGACGGGTTTTTACTGTCACAGGTTTTTTTACAGCTTTTACAACCGCAGTGGTTATTTCAAGCATTTTGGGAATATCACGAAGCAACCCCGCTCCTGCCCCTTTACCTGCCACTTTTTTTACGGGACAACCAAAATTAAGGTCTATTATTTCCGGATTGGCTTCTTCTGCTATACGGGCAGCTTCCGACATGGCATCGGCTTCACGACCGTAAAGCTGAATGGCAACCGGACGTTCTTCATCGTGAATGGTTAGCTTTTGTTCCGTACGTTTTACACTTCTTATCAGCGCGTCAGCAGAAATAAATTCAGTATAAACCATATCAGCTCCAAATTTCTTGCACAGAAGCCGGAAAGCCGGATCTGTCACATCTTCCATGGGTGCCAGAAACAGTGGTTTGTCGGGGAATTGTATATCTGCAATTTTCATCATCTTTATTATTCGGATTATATTTGTCAAAAAGACAACAAATGTACGAAAAACAACTTTATTGTTAGTTATCTGTCTGACAATTTTTTTCTTAAACAAACTTGCTTTCAGGATGTTTATTTTATTTTTAGTCAAATAAGCATTACTTTTGCAACTTATTTATTACCAAACAGAATGATAGAAAATATAGATAGAAACGAAATTGAAATCATGGCTCCTGCCGGTTCGTGGGAAAGTCTGGCAGCTGCTATTCATGCTGGTGCCAATTCGGTATATTTTGGCATTGAAAAGTTGAATATGCGCAGTAAATCGAGTAGTAATTTTACTACCGAAGACCTGAAAAAAATAGTTCATATCTGTCATGAAAATAACGTTAACAGCTACCTGACAGTAAATACTATTTTGTACGACGATGATATTAATCTGATGCATCAGATAGTGGATACTGCCAAAGAAGCAGGTGTAACAGCTATTATTGCTTCGGATGTGGCTGCCATGATGTATGCTTCAAGCGTTGGCGTTGAGGTTCATCTTTCGGTTCAGACGAATATTACCAATGTGGACGCGCTTAAATTTTATGCTCAGTTTGCCGATGTGGTGGTGCTGGCGCGCGAATTGAATTTGAAACAGGTAGCCGAAATTCATAAAGCTATTGTGGAACAAAATATCCGGGGTAAAAAAGGTAAACTGATCCGGATTGAAATGTTTTGCCACGGTGCGCTTTGTATGGCTGTTTCGGGTAAATGCTACCTGAGTTTGCACGAGAAAAATCTGTCGGCTAACCGCGGAGAATGCAACCAGATTTGCCGACGTGGATACACTGTAAAGGACAAAGACAGCGAAATTGAACTGGATATCGAAAACGAATACATCATGTCGCCCAAGGACCTGAAAACCATCGGATTTCTGGACGAAATGCTCGAAGCCGGTGTTCGTGTTTTCAAGATTGAAGGGCGTGCACGCGGACCGGAATATGTGAAAACGGTGGGAACCTGTTACAGCGAAGCGGTGGATGCAGCCTTGAAAAATGAATTTAGTGAGGAAAAAATTGAGGATTGGAACACGAGACTGGCTGCGGTTTTTAATCGTGGTTTCTGGAACGGATATTACCTGGGTCAGCGATTGGGTGAGTGGAGCCGCAATTACGGTTCGGAAGCTACCGAACGTAAAATATATGTGGGAAAAATTACCAATTACTTTGCTAAAATAGGTGTCGCAGAAGTGCTCCTCGAGGCTCAATATCTGCAGGTTGGAGATAAAATATTAATTACAGGGGAAACTACCGGTGCTTATGAAGATATTCTTGAAGAAATCCGCTACGAACTTCAACCGGTCGAAAAAGTGGAAAAAGGAGCATTATTTTCCATTAAAACAAAAGAACTGGTACGGCGAAACGATAAACTTTTCAAAATAGTAAAAGCTGAAAATTTAAAGTCTAAATAAAAAAAAGAGGGTATTGCAGCCCTCTTTTTTTTATTAAATTATTTCTATCCCGGGATTTATCCTTTCAATAATTTCCACAAACCCGACTGTATCTTTGGGTGAAACTTCTATCTTTTTAGCCTTATCATACTGAATTTCTATCCGGTGCGGAGTAATTTTTGGTTCTCCCTTTTGTTTGTCCTGAATGATTATTTTATGAATATTTTGAATGCCGATTGATTTCACATTCAAAAATCCATATTGTACTTTTACTGTTTGATTAACGATAACATACCTGAAAGTAATCAAAAAATATAATAGGATTATTTCCAGCAAAATATAGGGCACTAAATACCAAAATGAATGCCGCGTAATAAGCATTAAAACCATCCCGATGCCGATAGCTATTGAATAAATAACTATTTCTATAAATTTATTTCCTCTAAAAAGTAATTTCATCATATAAAATTCGTGTAATTCGTCTCAATTTGTGAAATTCGTATTTAAGACATTTCAAGCATCCTTAAAATAGGTTTCACAGCCTTTGAGCGTAATTCTTCTTCAATCAGTATTTCGGGTTTTTCGTCGCGTAAACATAAATAGAGTTTCTCCATTGTATTCATACGCATGTATTTGCACTCGTTACACATACATGTTTTACCTTCAAATTCGGGTGGCACGGGAATAAATGTTTTCTGTGGATTGGCTTTGGTCATCTGATGCAGAATCCCGCTTTCTGTCACTACCAGAAATTTCTTTCTATCCGAATTGGTCACATAATTCAGCAAACCCTGTGTTGAACCTACATAATCTGCCATTTTCAAAATTACACTTTTACATTCGGGATGAGCTACAATTTCAGCATCGGGATTTTCCTTTTTCAAATCTATCAGTTTTTCGAGCGAAAACTGTTCATGAACATGACAGGCTCCATCCCAAAGCAGCATATTACGTCCTGTAACGCTGTTTATGTAATTTCCAAGGTTTTTATCGGGACCAAATATCAAATTTGCATCCTGCGGAAACTGATCTACTATCTTTTTCGCGTTGGTAGATGTTACCACCACATCGGTCAGTGCTTTTACGGCGGCTGTGGTATTTACATACGAAATAACGGTATGATCGGGATGTGCTTTTACAAATTCTTCAAATTTATCGGCCGGACAACTGTCGGCAAGCGAACATCCGGCATCCGCGTCGGGTATCAAAACTTTTTTCTGAGGCGAAAGAATTTTTGCTGTTTCGCCCATAAAATGCACACCGCACAATACTATCACATCTGCATCGGTCTTAGCTGCCCATTGCGCAAGCGCCAGACTATCCCCCACTACATCCGCTATATCCTGTATATCAGCTGTCTGATAGTAATGCGCCATAATTACGGCATTTTTTTCCTTTTTCAGCTTCGCAATTTCTTCTGTTAATTTTTGTTTTTCCATCTTTTCTCAGAATTATCAAATCGAAATTATAATAATATTTTTTTCCTTTTTTAATAAACCTTTTGGTGATAATAATAGCCTGTTGATATGGTTGAAAAATTAATGGTAAAAAATTTGGAAAATCAATTATCAAAAAAATCAACCCTCTGTTTCAACAAAATTATTTTCTAAAATGTTGCTCTTTTACAGTTTTTTATGAACTTTATCAACAAGCTGTTGAAAACTGTCTTGTTGAAATTATTTTTTCAACCAAAGACTGATAACTCCCCGTTTCCGGGTTCAAATCTTTCTTTAAAGTTTGTGCTAACTTATTTGGTTTTTCAGATATCATTCCTATTACATGCAAGGTTTTGAATTTCCAAATTTACTTTTTATATTTCTTTCAAGAGTTATCAGTTAGTTTTCAACAATCGGTTAAACAACTGTTACGAATACACCATATCAATCAGTTTAAGCCGTAAGGTGTTTGGCAATAAATCACTTACAGCGCATATAGCTTTATACATCAATCCGGGAATTACTCGCGACTTCATTTTTCTTCTCTCCACCTGACTGACAATGGCTTTGGCGATGGCTTCGGGTTTCATCCCGTGCTGTTCGTCGTGTTCCATCTTTTCAACAGCCGTTTTCATCCTCCGGTAGTACGTCGAGTTTTCATTATCCGATGCTGCTGTATATTTGCGTGCGCTGGTAAATTCGGTTTTTGTATCGCCGGGCAGTATCGTGCAGCACTGAATGCCAAACGGCTTCACTTCCATCGCCAGTGCTTCCACAAAAATCTGCAAAGCTGCTTTTCCGGCACTGTAAAATGCCTGAAAGGGAATTGGAATTACTGCCGCTACCGAAGTGGTGGCTATGATTTTCCCGTATCCCTGTTTCCTGAACACAGGCAGACAAGCCTGGATGACTTTCACCGAACCGAAAAAATTGGTTTCCAGCTGATATTTCACTTCCTCCGTGCTGGTGTGTTCAACGTCGCCCGCTATACCGTTGCCCGCGTTGCTGATAACCGCGTACAGTTCGTCGTTTTCACCCTTTATTTGCTCAACGGCGGCTTTTACGCTTTCTTCGTCATTCACATCCAGTATCATAGGGATAATTTCGCCACCCGACGGAGATTTTTGAACCTCTCCCCCGCCCCGCCGCGAACCAGAATATACCCGGTAACCTTTGTTCATTAATAGTTCGGCTGTTGCAAGTCCAATGCCCGCGCTTCCGCCTGTAAGTAGTATGGTTTTCATATTTTGTAGAAATTCGTTTTAATAATGATTACAAAATTACTTATTTTCAGGGAAATAATCCGTATTTTTGCTTTGAGAATGTCAACATCTTATTAGTTGGTTATCGGCATTTTATTCACTTTCAATGAAAATTTTAGTAACAGGAGCCAATGGTCTGCTTGGTCATCATGTGGTTATGGAGTTGCTCGAACGCCACGAACAGGTCAGCATCATTGTGCGCAGCATGGAGAATATTTACTTTGATTTGCAGCAGGTTCATGTTTTCACAGGTGATTTTATCGATTATGAAACCTTGAAAAAAGCCGCTTTCGGCTGCGATGCTGTCATTCATTCAGCCGCCGTTACTGCTACCAATTTGCTCCATTATTCTGACTACGAAAAGGTAAACGTGAGTGGATCGGCCAATGTGCTGCGTGTCTGCAATGAGCTTGGCATCAACCGTGTCGTTTTTATAAGCTCCTCCAATACAATAGGTTACGGAACATCCGAAAATCAGGCAAATGAGCGCTCTCCCATTCAGTTTCCATTCACCAATTCACAGTATGCCCAAAGCAAATTAGCGGCTGAGCAGTTATTTTTCGAGGCTTCACAACTGCCGGATAAACATATTATCATCATCAACTCCTGCTTTCTGATTGGCGGATTTGACACCAAAAACAGTTCCGGCAGGTTGGTAAAAATGGGTTACCGAAAACCACTACTTTTTGTGCCAAAAGGTGGAAAAAATTTTGTTCCGGCAAGTACTGTTGCCCAAGCTGCCTGTAATGCGCTAATGATGGGAAATAATGGTGAAAAGTATCTCGTTAGCGGTGAAAATCTCAGTTTCACTGATTTTTTTCTTTTACAGAAAGCGGTTGGACATTACAAACAACTTATTATTGAAGTACCTGACTGGATATTGAAACTTGCAGGACTTGCAGGCGATTTGCTAAGAAAAATGGGTCTGAAAACAGATCTGAGCACGATCAATATCCGTCAGCTTTTACTACGCGAGTACTATTCCGGCGAAAAAGCAAAAGCGGAATTGAAATATAAATCAGCAGATTTGAAAGAAGCAATCAGTGAGGCAATAAAATGGCTTGATAAAACTGAAAAGGTATAATTTTTGTTGTTATAATGTTGTCATTTAATCATTCTGAAAGGAGAAAAAATTATGAAAAGATCATTTTCTACGGCGTTTGCTGTTGCCCTCATCTTCGGATTTATTTCTTGCGGCAGTGTAAAACCAACTGCCGAACAACAGCAGCAGCAAAAACTCCTGCGCGAAAAGATACAATCTCAGCATTATCGTTTTATTGCCACTTTTGTAGTTCCAAGAGGTAATTTCCAGCCTCGCTATTTAACCTCCGAATATGATCTTAAAATTTCGAAAGATACCGTGGAAGCTTATCTCCCCTACTTTGGAGTGGCTTATCAGGCTCCCACCGATTTAATGGGTGGTGGAATAAAATTCCTCAGCCGCAAATTTGATTACAGCATTAAACCCGGGAAAAAGGAAGGTAACTGGATTGTTAATATCCGTACCCGCGATCAACTTAATGAGGTTATTTTAAGGCTGAATATCTGGGAAAATGGCAATGCCGATCTGGATGTGATTGAAACTTCCCGCCAGTCCATCTCTTTCAGGGGAAAAGTGGAATAAAAAGCATGAAAACAAAAAGAGAAGATTTTCGGTCTTCTCTTTTTGTTTGTATTATTTCCGGTCTTATAACGATAAACCGTTCAGCAGTTCAAAGTATTTTTTTATTCCTTCGTGAATTTCATCGGTTAGAATATATTCATTCGCTGTATGTGAGCGTGATGACTGTCCCGGACCTATTTTCACACTCGCGAAAGGCATCAGCGCCTGATCCGAAAGCGTAGGGGAACCGAAGATATCCATTCCCATCTCTTTGGCTTTTGTAACCACAGAGTGATTTTGAGGCGTCGCTGACGAGCTCAACCGGGTGGATCGGGCCGTTACCTCACAACCGACATTTGAGTTGATTACAGCCAGAATATCGGCGTTATTGTAAAGCTCATTGCTGCGTATATCCACCACGAAACTGCATTTATCGGGAATTACGTTGTGCTGCGTTCCCGCGTTTATCTGCGTAACGCTCATTTTCACCTCACCCAGAAATTCAGAAACCTTCGGGAAACGGTAATTTTTAAACCATTCTACGTCTGCAAGCGCTTTGTAAATCGCGTTTTCTCCTTCGTTACGGGCAGCATGACCAGCCTTGCCCCGCGCTACGCAATCCAGCACCATCAATCCTTTTTCTGCCACTGCCAACTGCATATTGGTGGGCTCACCCACAATGGCAAAATCAATCTTCGGAAGTTCTTTCAGCAAACTTTCCATACCGTTACTGCCAGAGATTTCCTCCTCTGCCGATGCCGCGAATATCAGGTTGTATGTCTGTTTTTCTTTCAACAGCAGGAAAAAAACCTGCAACAGCGAAACCACCGAAGCGCCTGCATCGTTGCTTCCCAGTCCGTATAGTTTTCCATCGTTTTCCACCGGCAAAAAAGGATCGAAATTCCATCCGTCAACCGGTTTTACGGTATCAATATGCGAATTGAGCAGCAGAGTGGGTCTCGAACTGTCATAGTTACTTCCCAAAATCCAGACATTATTACCAATCCGTGAAGGGGTATACCCCTCCTCTTCGATGTAATGCTCAATCAGATCGGCACATGCTTTCTCTTCGTGGCTGAACGAAGGATGTGAAATCATTCTTTTCAGCAGCTCTATAGCTTCGAATGTTTGTTTTTCAAACATGTGAAAACACGTTTATTATCAATTATTTTTGATCAGTTTTCTTTCTGTCAGCCAGGCTTTCAGTTCCTGCGGCCAGTTTTCAACCGGTATTCCTTTTTTTCGCATTCCGAAACCGTGTCCACCCTGGTCGTAAGTTACAAGTTTTGACGGAACCTTATTTTCCTGCAGAGATTTCAGCAGGTTTTGGCTGTTAGCAATGGGTACGGCGCCATCATCGAGCGCATGAACCATGAAAGTTGGTGGTGTTTTTTTAGTCACCTGAAGTTCGTTTGAATACAGTTTAACCAATTCGTCTGAAGGATCTTTCCCAAGTAAATTATCCCGTGAACCTTTGTGAGTTAGGTCCTTATTCATGGTAACAACCGGATAAGCCAGTAACATGAAAGCCGGTCGTTCAGCTTTAGTCTTGAAATGAGTTCCTGCGGTTGATGCCAGATGACCTCCGGCTGAAAAGCCCATGATACCGATTTTATTTTTGTTGATTTTCCACTCTTTAGCTCGTGTATGAATAATTGAAAGGGCTGTCTGGGCATCTTTCAGAGGTATTTCATAATGTCCGTTAGGCATCCTGTAGTAAAGCACAAAAGCAGATACCCCCAATTTGTTGAACCATCGCGCGAATTCTTCACCCTCTTTTATGACCGAAACACCACTATAACCCCCACCCGGGCAAATCAGAACAGCTGTACCACAATTATTTTCTTTTGAAGCCGGATAAGCATACATGCGGGGCTCGCTGATATTCAGCAGAAAGTCTTTATCTCTCCACGATTCTTCTACCTTTAGTTCATTGCTTTCAGCTGGTCCGTTCGGATAAAGCAGGATTTTTTCCTGTGAAATGCCTTTTGAAAAAAATATACTCATTATGAAGGTGAAAAATAAAAATCGTTTCATACTCTAAAGTTTAATGGTGGTGCAGGTATTTTTCATTTTTATAAGGTCGGCACGCGTGATTACTACTTGTTTTACGCCCGATTTAAGCGCTTCGAACGAGTTTTCCAGCTTGGGTATCATACCCCCCTGAATAACGCCCTCAGCGACGAGTTTTTGGAACGTAGCGGGGTTTATATTTTCAATTACACTGTCGTCGTCGGCTTCATTCATCAAAACGCCTTTTTTTTCGAAACAATACATCAGCGTAACATCAAAATGCTTTGCAAGTGCTTTGGCAGCTTCTCCGGCTATCGTGTCGGCATTTGTATTCAGTAAATTCCCGTTTTTATCATGAGTGAGCGGTGCCAATACAGGTACAACGTCCTTTGAAATTAAATCAGCCAGAATATCGGCATTCACTTTTTTTACATCTCCAACGTATCCATAATCTACCTCAGTCACGGGACGTTTTTCGGATTGCATATAGTTAAGATCAGCGCCGGTAAGCCCCAGTGCATTCACACCGAGAGCCTGCAGTCCTGCAACTATCTTTTTATTTACCAGTCCGCCGTAAACCATGGTTACAACTTTCAGCATCTCCTCGTCGGTAACACGTCTGCCGTTTACCATTTTGCTTTCTATACCGAGTTGGGTAGCCAAAGCAGTAGCCGAACGGCCACCGCCGTGTACCAGCACTTTGTGTCCGGGTATTTCTGAAAAATCAGCAAGGAGTTGTTTGAGACTTTCAGGCTCTTCAACAATTTTTCCGCCAACCTTGATAAGGGTAAGTTGGCCCCTTAAATCCCCCTTGGGGGACTTTTTTGCTGAATGGAAAATATCGGAAATATCGTTCATAATTGGATAGTTAAGAAAAGAAAGATACCAACTTCGTTTTTAAATGATTATATTAGGTGAAAGAGAATCTGTAAGTCCCGCAAGGGGGATTTAGGGGGCTATTATTAAAATTTTACCAGTGAATGAATATCCTTTGCTTCACCGAGAAGTGAAATGCCGTTTAACTCCACCAATTCAATCATAAAACTCACGTAGATAGGATTGTTACCGAATTTGCGTAAAAGTTGAAGCGCTGCATTGGCACTTCCACCTGTTGCAAGCAAATCGTCATGTAACAATACTACATCATTCGGTTCGATGGCATCTTTATGTATTTCGAGTTCATCAGTTCCATATTCTAGTTCATAATTTATGCTGTATGTTTCAGCAGGTAACTTGCCTTTTTTACGAAGCAGTACAAATCCTGCATTAAGCTTATAAGCCAGAATGCTTCCAAGCATAAAACCGCGACTTTCCACTCCTACAACTTTTGTTATCCCTTTGTCCTTGTAGTATTCGTACAGTGTGTCGGAAATGAAGCGAAGCACTTCCGCATCTTTCATAGCGGTAGTAATATCTTTAAACTGAATTCCCGGTTTAGGGAAGTCGGGAATGTTTCGAATGGAGGTGATAACCTGATCTAAATTCATTGTTTATGTTTTTTATATGCTTTCCAATAATCTTTTAATAACAACCTGTGCCGATATTTCGCGATTCGCAGCTTCGGGGATAACGATTGATTGCGCACTTTCAATAACTTCATCCGTTACTATCATATTGCGACGAACAGGCAGACAGTGCATAAAATAAGCGTTGTTTGTAACTGCCATTTGGCGGTCGGAAACGGTCCAGCTACGGTCAGTGCAGAGAATTTTACCGTAATTCGGGTCCTGATATGCTGCCCAGTTTTTGGCATAAATAAAATCAGCTCCTTCGAATGCTTTCATCTGGTCATATTCTACTCTGACACCGCGAACGAATTTTTCGTCGAGTTCGTAACCTTCGGGATGCGTAATGACAAATTCGACATCCGCTTCGTTCATAAAGTCGGCAAACGAATTAGGAACTGCCTGCGGCAATGCTTTTGGATGCGGCGCCCAGGTAAGTACCACTTTCGGACGAGCCGTTTTTTTGTATTCTTCAATCGTAATCAAATCGGCAAAAGCCTGCAAAGGATGCCCTGTAGCTGCTTCCATACTGAAAACCGGCTTTCCGGAAAATTGGATAAACTGATTGAGAATGGTTTCCTGATAATCGAATTCCTTATTTTCGAACTGAGCAAAAGCACGTACACCGATAATATCGCAATAGCATCCCATTACAGGAATAGCTTCCAGCAAATGTTCGGTTTTATCTCCGTCCATGACTACGCCACGTTCTGTTTCAAGCTTCCAGGCTCCCTGATTGATGTCAAGTACAATGGTGTTCATACCCAGATTCATTCCTGCTTTCTGAGTGCTCAGTCGGGTTCGCAGGCTTGAATTAAAAAATACCATCAGGAGGGTTTTATTTTCACCCAGATGTTTGTAAGCAAAACGGTTTTTCTTTATTTCCAGAGCTTCTTTTACTGCTTCCTGCAGGTTGCCCAGGTCTTTTACGTTGGTGTAAGTTTTCATATAAACCCTCCTAACCCCCTGAAGGGGGGATTTTAATAGTGAAATTTAAAGGACAAATTTACGAAAAATAATGATAGAATTGGAAGGATTGGTATGGATTTGTTTTTTAGAAATTAGATAAAAAGCACTTTTCTCTAAGTTAACTGTTATTTAATCAGGCTATTTTGTAACAAAACAATTTCGCACTCACAATTTTTACGAAATAGCACTCTTAATATTCCCCCTTCAGGGTGTTGAACTAAATTCCCTCCGGGAAGGGCTTTTAATTGCTAATTTCCAAATTATTATTATAAAATTTCGTTTCAGGATGTTGAACGGGAGTTCGCAGCTCCCTTTAAAACTATTACTAATTTTAA